>JYMV01020962.1_pt1 | contig 38811 bp, 46 predicted proteins | sample 338911 | NCBI WGS metagenome assembly JYMV01 (sample SAMN03354496, study PRJNA234377) | hydrothermal vent metagenome | biome: Deep sea; feature: Hydrothermal plumes at the Eastern Lau Spreading Center, Western Pacific Ocean; material: Seawater | place: Tonga | collected 2009 | depth 2000 m m | reverse complement strand
ATTCCGGTCGGGGATAAAACAGTATTGCCGCGTCAAAATTAAGTTCCCGCAGCTGATGACTGAGTTTCAATACTCCCTTCCAGCCTCTGTGACGACCCTCGGGTTCATAGCTCAGCAAAAGGTCTATTCCCTCGTATTGTTCAATCAGGGGCGCGGTGTAAGGCTGTGCCAAAAACGCGATGAACGCCGCAGGGAATTTTTTACGTAAAGCGGTGACTGCAGGCAAGGTGAGGACGGTATCACCAATTCTATCCGTGCGGATCAGCAGGAAACGTTCAGGCGGGTTTGAAATTGAATTCTGTGACATGAATACATTTTGCTGTTTTCTACAAAATTATAGACTATGCCCTAAAAATATTGCGCCATAGTTTACCTGAAACCTGACGGCCCATTTCGGCAATTGATTCGGTTAGCGGAATAGATTTGGGACAGGCTTCAACGCAGTTTTGGGCGTTACCGCAATCTGCAATTCCACCTTCCTGCATGAGGGTGTCAAGCCGTTCATCAGCAATGTTCTTTGCGGTTGGATGCATGTTGAAGAGACGTGACTGACTGATGGCCGCCGCACCGAGGAAGTTGTTGCCGCTGCTGTATTGCGGACATGCTTCCACACAACATCCACAGGTCATGCATTCCGAAAGCGTGTAGGCAATTTCCTGATGTTTTTGAGCAAGACGGTCTCCGGGGCCGAGGTCGTGGTAGCCGTCTGCTGTGACCCAGGCCTGCACTTTTTTGAGGGCCTCAAACATTCTGGAACGATCAACCGTTAAGTCCCTGATAACCGGAAACTTGCTCATGGGTTCAAGTCTGATTGGTTTTTTGAGTTGGTCCACCAACGCACTGCATGACTGATGCACCTTGCCGTTGATGAGCATGGTGCAGGCACCGCATACTTCTTCCAGACAATTGCTTTCCCAAACTACCGGTGTTACTTCCTCACCTTTTGAGTTAACAGGATTGGCCTGAATATCCATCAAACAGGAGATAACATTTGAGTTGGTAACATAAGGAATTGTGAAGGTTTCCCAATATGATCCGGAGTTTTCCGAATCCTGGCGTTTGATTTTTAATGTAACAGTTTCTGGCATATTTTATCCTCAGTCGTATTTTCTAGGGCGTGGAGCAATGAGAGAAGTATCCACTTCCTCATAAGAAATTTCCGGGCCGCCGTCCTGATAAGCGGCAATGGTAGTTTTGAGCCATTTGATGTTGTTTTCAGAAAAGCGTTTCATGTACGCCAAATGTTCCGGAGCAAACGCGTCTTCTTTAATTGTTCCGGATTCTTTTTGTTTTTCAAATTCCAAATAGGTTTCGGGCCGGAAATCATCCGGCTGATGAAGATCAAATTCCGGTTTGTAATGTGAACCCCGGAATTCGTCTCTTAACAGCGCACCCTTCGTGATAATTTTGGAAAGCTGAATCATGTTCCAGAGTTGGTTGATGAAACTTGGTACAGGATTGGCCCAATCATTAGTATCCACACATTTAATATCTTGCCAGCGTGATTCAAATTCATCAATTTTATCGAGCGTTGATTTCAGTTTGGAATTTTCCCTGACGATCAATACATTGGAAATCATCTCTTCTGCCATCTCTCTATGCAGAGCATAAGGATTTTCTTTACCGTTCATGCCCTTGATGTTTTCATAGCTTTCATGCCATTTTTTAACGGAAGCGGAAAAGACGGTTTCCGGAATATCTTCAGCAGCTTCCGGAACATTATTTACGTAATTGAGTACGCCCGGACTCATCATCAAACCGGTGTAGATGCAGCTCAGCAATGAGTTTGCTCCCAGGCGGTTTCCACCGTGAAACTGATAGTCGGCTTCACCCGCAGCATAAAGTCCGGTGATCGATGTCATTTGATTATTTGGAGATTGATGATCGATCAGCCCTTCATTTGTACGTGTGTAATCAGTCCAGATACCGCCCATTGAATAATGCACTGCCGGAAAAATTTCCATCGGTTCTTCACGGGGATCGACACCGGTAAATTTTTCGTAAATCTCAAGAATTCCACCCAGACGTTGATCAAGAAATTCGCGGGTGTGATGTGTTAAATCGAGATAGACTTTCATTTCTCCATGAACGCCTAATTTGTCATTCACGCAAATATCATAAATTTCACGCGCTCCAACATCACGCGGCACCAGATTTCCAAAAAGCGGATAACGTTCTTCGAGAAAATAAAAACGTTCTTTTTCAGGAATTTCTTTAGGCTTGCGTGGATCACCAGCTTTTCGCGGCACCCAAATTCTTCCGCCTTCTCCGCGTGCGGACTCACTCATCAAACGCAATTTATCACGACCCGGAATTGCTGACGGATGGATTTGAATGAACTCGCCGTTTCCGTATTTTGCGCCCTGTAAATATGCGGATGTGACTGCCGTTCCTGTGCAAACCATGGAATTTGTGGAGCGTCCGTAAACCAGTCCTGGACCTCCTGTGGCTAAAATCACAGCATCGCCTTTTTCCGCCTTGATTTCTCCGCTGCGTAAATTGTGAATGACCGCTCCGACGCAGCGTCCGTTGTCGTTAAGCACAGCGCCGAGATATTCGTGCCATTCCATTTTTTCGACTAAACCCTGCACCTCAAAGTGTCGAACCTGTTCATCAAGCGCATACAAAAGCTGCTGCCCTGTAGTCGCGCCGGCAAATGCGGTACGGTGGTAAAGGGTGCCGCCAAATCTGCGGAAATCGAGATTGCCTTCAGGAGTACGGTTGAACGTTACCCCCAGCCGGTCCATGAGGTTGATGATGTATGGAGCGTGGTGACACATGTCTTTGCAGAGCGGTTGGTGTGCCAAAAAATCACCGCCCTTGACCGTATCATAAAAATGAATATCCGGAGAGTCACCTTCGCCTTTGATGTTGACCGCGCCATTAATACCTCCCTGCGCGCAGACAGAATGTGAACGTTTAACCGGTAAAAATGAGACCACCAGCACGGACATTCCGAGTTCTGCCATTTTCATGGTCGCGGCCAGTCCTGCTAAACCGCCTCCAATTACAATTACCCGTTGCTTGCTCATTAAAAAATTTCCATTTACCAAATTGCAGACAGTGCGTACAGTGCACTGGCCGATAAAATAATGAAAAGAAGGATGCTTAAAATACGGACCCTTACTTGGGATTTTGGAGTGAGGGCGATACCCCAAGTCATGCTGAAGGTGTTGAGACCGTTCGCAAAATGAAAGACAGCTCCCAAAACACCAAGCAGATAAACCGACTTGGTAATGATACCTGATTCAGGATCGGCAAATCCGCTGGAAAGATGTTCAAAATGGGTTCCCCAGGTTCCCGCTAACCAGGGGCCAAGCTGGGTATTCCAAACATGCGCGATTATGAAGAGCAGTACGCCGATTCCGCTGATGCGCTGCAGCCAATAAAGCAGGTGCGAAAAATAAGTGTAAGAAGGCTGAATACTGGATTCAAAAATCAGGCGGATGCCAAAGAATGCGTGAAAGAAAAGTGGGATATAAACAACAATTACCAAGACCCAAATCGCCAAGGGACTGTCGTAAAATCCGTTGACAACCTCATTGTAGACCTCTGCGCCGGAATGAAGATACAACTGCAGATAGAGATGGTACACCAAAAAAAGTCCTACCGGCACAATACCGGTCAAACTATGGATGCGCCGTGCAAGAAAGTGCGAGTCCATAAATCACTCTTAACCAAAAAAAATATTAAACAAACGCTGAAAAACTCAGGGTTTACTCTATCACGAGGGGGAGCCGATTAGAAAGTGGTTTTTTCTAATCGGCTAAGGGAGCAGAACTGTAATAAGCCTTTTTTAGAACGACAGTTTGGATCAGCTTGACGCTGTTTTAGCCATGGAAAGGGCCAGTCGTGATTTGTAGCGGGAGCCGGTGCGTTTGTGCAGGATTCCTTTTGTGACAGCTTTATCGATATTTTTTTGAACTCCGGGATATGCTTCTTGTACCTGTTCAATATTTCCGCCATCCAGAATCAGGCGGAATTTTTTAATTACTGTGCGCAGATCTGAACGTAACGAACGGTTCTGAGCTGTACGTTTAATTGTTTGCCTAACTCGCTTAAGCGCAGACTTGTGATGAGCCATATGTGGTTCCTTTTTTCTTAAAAAGCGTTGATAAAATGATCTATGTTCGGCGGTTTACCATCCCCCAGTTGTACAGCAATCACGTCAAAACGCGGCTGCAGATACGTTAGATGCTTCTGGCTGAGATAAAGCTCACCCAGTTGGCGCAACTTTGCAATTTTTTTCGCAGTTACCGACAAAGACGGATGCGGTCCACCGGTACCCCTGCGTGTTTTAACCTCACAAAATACAATAAATTCTTCGTATTCAGCAATAATGTCAAGCTCACCGAGTCTGGAACGGTGATTTCGCTCAACTATGCGGTAACCTGACTCCTGTAAAAAATCGCAGGCGATTTGCTCTCCAACTGCTCCAGTCTGTATGCGTTGTTTTGTCACAGCAAACTCATCTGCACCGGTTTAAGTCTGAATGACTTACGATGCAACGGCGTCAGTCCATATTTCGCAATTGCCTCCCTGTGCATTTTGGTCGGATATCCCTTGTGGCTTTCAAAGCCCCATTCCGGATAACGCGCTGCATTTTCGAGCATTATCCTGTCCCGCGTCACTTTGGCCAAAATTGAAGCCGCAGCAATGCTTTTGGAACGCGCGTCGCCTTTAATTACAGTTTCACCAGGTACTTTTGTATGCGGATAATGATTTCCGTCAACGAGAGCATAATCTGCAGCAGGTTCTATTTCAGTGAGGCAGCGATACATTCCAAAAAGTGTAGCCTGCAAAATATCCAACCTGTCAATTTCCTGCGGAGAAATTGAAACAATTTTAAAAGCCTGTGCCTCACTGCAAACGAGATCAAACAAGCACTCCCGTTTTTGAGCAGAGAGCCGCTTTGAATCATCAAGAGGATGTCCGGTGTTCCAAGCTTCTCCTAAAATAACCGCAGCAACTACAACCGGCCCGGCCAATGGGCCTCGGCCTGCTTCATCGACACCGGCGATATTCCTGAATCCACGGTTTAAAGCCGCTGTTTCAAACTCAAGCGTTGGGACGAGCCCTGACGCGTTCTTTGATCCGCGCTGCTTTTCCACGTCGTGCCCGCAAGTAATATAGTTTTGCCTGTCGTACTTTTCCGATTTTTATGACATCAACACTTTCAATCCGTGGAGAGTGCAGCGGAAAAATTCGCTCAACACCGTACCCTTGTGTTACTTTTCGTACAGTGAAAGTTGCCTTATTGTTGCCTGCACCGCAATGCTTGCCGATGATGACGCCTTCGAATGCCTGGATGCGTTCCTTGTTTCCTTCCGTAATCCGGTAATTAACACGGACAGTAGAGCCGACTCTTAACTCCGGCAACCCGCTGCGTAATTGAGATTGTTCAATTTTTTCCAATGCGGTTGACATTATTTTTCTCTTTGTTATGTGTGAATATTATTAAAACGATGTTTGTTCCTTAACATGCAACTGGTATAACCATTTTAAAGCAGATCCGGACGTCGTTTTTTAGTCCGGAATACAGCTTGCTTTTCCCGCCACTCTGCGATTTTTTTATGGTTTCCGGACATTAATTCTTCCGGAACATCCATGCCCTCATAACTTGCAGGCCGCGTATATTGCGGAAATTCCAGCAAGGATTGGGAGAAAGATTCCTGTTCTACCGATTCCATGTTTCCAAGAATATCCGGCACGAGACGGCTGATGGACTCAATCATTGTCATCGCAATGACCTCACCGCCTAAACAAATGAAATCTCCTCCTGAAATTTCCTCATCCACCAAACTGCGAATCCGCTCATCAAAACCTTCGTAGCGTCCGCAAATCAGGGTCAAAACAGCTTTCCGCCCGCTCAGTTGTTTTGCTTTTTCCTGCGTAAACGGCTGACCCTGCGGCGTCACTAATATAGTGTGAGTTTCACGTCCTTCATTCCGGTGAAACTCTTTTTGTTCCGCAAGCGTCTGTGCAATAGGTTCAATCCGTAAGACCATTCCCGGGCCCCCGCCGTATGGTGTGTCATCAACCTGAAGATGCTTTCCACGGCCATGCTTGCGAAAATTGATCAAACTTACATGCAGATGTTGCTGCTCAATCGCCCTTTTAATAAGACTTTCTTCCAGAAATGAAGAAAAAATTTCCGGAAATAAGGTCAAAACCTCAAAGCGCAACATCGCTCTCCGGAACTAAATTTTCAATCAATCCAGGCAGAGGATCAATGACCATCCGCTGTTTTTCAAAATCCAGTTCCAGTACCACGTGAGGTACATCCGGAATCAGGAATTCGCTTTTGCCGTTACGCACCTCGTAAACATTGTTTGCGCCGGTTTCCAGAAAATCTGTGACTTCACCTAAAAAAAGACCGTTTTGATCTTCTACTCTGCAGCCGATAAGCTGATGCACAAAAAATTCATTGGACTCTAAAGGCTTTAACTGCTCATCAGGCAGCAACAAGCGGCAACCTTTAATTTTTTCCGCTGCATTACGTGAATCAACTTCTTCAAAGTGAACGATCCAGCCTTTTTTTGCGGGTATAATTCGCAAAACTTTCAGTGATTGTAACTGTCCCGCACTTTCTAAAAAGAAAAGTTTTACAGACAAATAATATTCAGGATTGTCTGTAAAATACTTGACCCGAACCGCGCCCTTGATTCCGTGTACACCGACAATGGTGGCAAACCATGTCAAATCATCATAATCACTAAAGTCACTCAACGCGGCCTTTATCGGAAAAATCGATTAACCCCGAAAGTTTTGTCAGGCGTTGGTTTTTGCCTGCTTCATCAATTTACTCACGCGATCAGTCGGTTGCGCGCCTACTGAAAGCCAGTGCTTGACACGTTCCGCGTCAATCTCAAAACGGTTTTCAGTGACCATAGGATTGTAAAATCCAATGTGCTCAAGATAACGGCCGTCACGTTTACAACGTTGATCTGCAACTACAACACGGTAATAAGGTTTCTTTTTTGTGCCACCTCTGGCAAGACGTATTTTAACCATATAAATAATGTTTCAGGTTTCAGGTTTAAATTTCTCTAGTTTGTTGTTTAAGACTAACAGTCTCTTTGCTTAAATCTTGTCAATTAGGCATCATATCCTGCATCATCCGCATGGCTTTTGCCGGATTGGAAACTTTTAAGAGTTTTTGCATCATTTTGCGCATCTGAATAAATTGTTTCAGCAATCTATTGATTTCACTGACGCTTGTGCCGCTTCCTTTAGCGATCCGCATTCTCCGTGAACCATTCATCAGTTTGTGGTTCTGCCGCTCCTTGATGGTCATGGATGAGATAATGGCATCAATATGAAGCAGTTTATTTTCGTCAATATTCGCGTCTTTTATCGACGATGCATTCATGCCGGGCAGCATTCCGATCATGTCTTTCATAGAACCCATTTTACGCATGGAGCGCAGCTGGTCCCTGAAATCTTCCAGCGTGAATTCGTTGCTTTTCAGCTTTTTCTGCACCTGCAGGGCTTCACGTTCACTGAAAGAATCTTCAACCTTTTCAATCAGTGAGAGCATATCGCCCATCCCCAAAATTCTGGAAGCAATTCGCTCAGGGTGGAATGCTTCCAAATTTTCGAGTTTTTCGCCAACAGCAATAAACTTAATCGGTTTTTGCGTAATGGCCCGGATGGACAGCGCCGCACCACCGCGGGCATCTCCATCCATTTTCGTCAAAATCACTCCGCTGATGTCAAGGCGGTCATTGAAACCTTTTGCAACGCTTACGGCTTCTTGCCCTGTCATGGCATCTGCGACAAAAAGAATTTCATGCGGCGTGACTGATGTTTTGATCAGGCTTAATTCCTCCATCAATTCCTGATCAATATGCAGACGTCCTGCTGTGTCAATAAAGACGGCATCTGCTTCTTCCAGTCTTGCTGCTTCAAGTCCATTCCGGACAATCTCCAACGGTTTCTGATCAGTTCTTGAAGCATAGCAGGAAACCCCTAATGTCTCAGCCAGAACCTGCAATTGCTTGATGGCCGCCGGGCGGTAAATATCCGCAGGAATTAAATAAGGCCGTTTTCCTTCTGTCTGGCAAAACCGAGCCAGTTTTCCCACGGTAGACGTTTTACCCGCACCCTGAAGGCCAACCAGCATCGCGATCAGTGGAGCTGACTCTGGTTCTGTTAATCCTGAATTTGCTCCGCCCATCATCTCTGTCAACTCTTCGTTGACAATCTTGATGAACTGTTGTCCGGGAGTCAGACTGCCTTGGACTTCTTCGCCAACTGCTCTTGCCTTGACCGAACGCAAAAATGATTTTACCACTCTAAAATTGACATCTGCTTCCAACAGTGCCATCTTTACCTCTTTCAGAGTTTGGCCGACATTGTCTTCCGTCAAACGGCCTCGACCACGTACCTTGCGTAAAGAACCGGTTAATTTGTCTGAAAGGGTCTCAAACATTAGAGATTAATGTCTTGTGATAAACGTTTTATTAGATCAAATTGTTTGTGTATATGTCAAGCTATATTGCTTAAGGAAATTAAAACAGCCTGCAGTTATTTTAAGACAAGTCTGGAATATCACCTGAAAAAACATTTTAGGCTTTTTTAAGAAATAACCGAACAGAGTGGTTTTATTCCCAAAAATCTGTACGGATTTTCTTTTTTTTGTGGCGGGGCAATTTAGGCTTTGTTACAGATGATTCCGGAGGTGATTCTCTGGTTTGTTTTACTGAATCCGGACTTTTATTTTCAGGAGGCTGGTAAGCAGTTTCCAAAAAAACAGGGCCTGTCCCTGCGTTACGGGTTTCAGACATCGATAGATTGTAACGCGGAATGACGGTTTGAAATTGAGTGCTGTATGCCGCCGCGGCAGGAGTGACCTTGTCAAGATTTCCTTCAACATAGGTCGGATAAAAATTTGTGGTACCTTTCAAACGCTCCCAGCGCGCTTTACGTCGTTTCTTCTCTTCACTCATTTTTTGCTGCAGGTGATAGTTTTTTATGCGGGTTTTATAGAAAGATTGAAAAGTTATAATTTCCTTTATAAACTAAACAGAGCAAAATGCAAACCATGTTCATCATTTTCATTGTCTATGAATACCAACAGCCCGCGTCCATCACTTAACCTGGTGCTGGCCAGCCCAAGAGGATTTTGTGCAGGTGTAGACCGTGCAATCACCATTGTTGAGAAAGCTTTGGAAATGTATGGCGCTCCGATCTATGTCCAGCACGAAATTGTCCACAACAGACATGTTGTTCAACGTCTCCGAAATGATGGTGCGATTTTTGTGGAGGATATAGATCAAATTCCGGAGGGTTCACATGTAATTTATTCGGCACATGGAGTTTCTCCTGAAGTTCGTAAAATGGCAGTGAAACTTAATTTACGGGTCATTGACGCAACCTGTCCTCTGGTGACAAAAGTTCATGGAGAAGCGCAGCGATATGCCCAGAAAGATCACACGATTATCCTCATCGGTCATCATAATCACGTTGAAGTACAAGGTACAGTTGGAGAAGCTCCGGATCGTATAATTGTAGTGGGAACCGTTGAAGAAGTTTCTGTTTTGGAAGTTGCCGATGAGAATAAAGTTGGTTATATCACACAAACCACTTTATCAATTGACGATACGGCAGAAATAATTTTAGCGCTTAAAAAACGCTACCCAAAAATTCAAGGTCCGGCTAAAGACGATATTTGTTATGCCACCCAAAACCGCCAGAATGCAGTAAAAGCCTTGAGTAAGGAAGTGGATTTGGTGCTGGTAGTGGGAGCACAGAACAGTTCAAATTCTATGCGTTTGCTGGAAGTTGCAAAAACGACCGGAGTTGTGGCACGCCGGATTGAATCTGCCGCAGAATTGAAACCGGAATGGTTGGAAGGAGTCCGGAACGTCGGCATTACCGCAGGAGCATCCGCTCCTGAGGATATTGTGCAGGGCATTGTTGCTGAAATCCGTCAAATGTCATCTTCAAGCAGTGTCCGTGATCTTGAAATAGTTAAAGAGGATGTTACTTTTGCTTTACCTTCAGTTTTAAGAACTGCTTAAATTTGACAGCCGCTTTTCCACGTGGTGAAAGCCGCTGTTTTTCTTCCGGAGACATTTCCCCAAAAGTCTTCTGCTGTCCGGCAGGTTGAAAAATTGAGTCCCAGCCAAAATTGCGGGAACCTCTCGGTTCTACAATATACCCCTTAACCTTTCCTTCAAAAAAGTGCATGGTTTTTCCATCAATAGTGAATCCTAAACAACAGACGGCACGGGCTGACGTATCTTCAAATTGTGATAAAGCACGTACCATTCCTGCCAAACCAAGGCTCTCTAAAAACCATTTGACGAAAGGACCAGGCAGTTCGTTCCATGCCTCAAAATAAAGTGATGTGTCTTCAACGATAACCGGTGCGCTCAGTTTATCAAATGCTTGCTGGAGTTTGTTTTTTACCAGTTCATGCAGATCAGTGGTTTGAATTTCCTGCAGGTCCAGTGGGGTCGAAATTAATGGACTATCCAACAGTGAGGATAATTCCCGGAGTTTATTGCTGTTTGAGGTTGCAAAGTGTAGTTTCAAGATTTATAAAGGCTTATGTAGCGGGCTGGACGCCACTCTTTACTGCGTTCTATTTTAGCCGAGCAATTCTTCATTGATCTTTTTTACAGATTTCATGAAAATAACAGAGTCTATAAAAAGGCATTCAAAGGAGCAAGGTTTGCGTTTTTAATGGTTTTTGCATTTGATAAAGCACGAGGTAACACGCTCCATACATAAAATTCGGTGGTACGGAGCTTATTCCAGTAAAACTGCGCTTCTTCGTTTTCCTCAAGCAATTCTGCCTGCGATGTTGCTCCCATAAGCAGGGTTTCCCATTTTTGTTGAGCAGATTCTGCTTGTTTGAGCAAATAAAAACAACACAGCACATCACCCATCAAATCGAGCATATTAACTGAATAAAGTATATAACCGTCTTTACCCTGTTCCTCTCCTATTTTTTTCAAACTGGCAATGCTTTCCAGCATCAGTGTCCGGTAACTTTCCCATTCTGCAACCCAGCCTGCGAGTTCACTTTCTGGTGAACGGTGATCAAACCAGTTCAATTCCTCTTCAAGAACTTTGAGTAACTGTCCTTTTTTGGTATTGAATTTTCTTACAACCAGATCAAGAGCCTGAATTCCATTTGTACCTTCATAAATCGAGGCGATTTTCTGGTCACGTGCATTTTGCTCAAGCGGAAAATCCTGGGTAAAACCAACACCACCCAACACCTGAATGCCGATCCGGGCAACTTCAAATCCCTGATCAGTTCCGAACGATTTACAAACTGGGATATGCAGGTCGAGCAAGTCCTGATATTTTTCACGACTCTCTTCAGGACCATGATGAGCCATGTCCGTGTACCATGCTGTCGTGTACATCAGCGCTCGGAGTCCTTCCGTGACAGCTTTCATCTGCATCAGCATTCTGCGCACGTCAGGAAATTCAACGATTGCAGCTTTTTCTCCCGGATGTACTGAAGACGGTCCCTGAGTACGTTCCTTAGCATAAGACCATGCATTTTGAACTGCTGCACCTGCACCTGCGAGACCCTGCAAACCGACTAGTAAGCGTGCTTCATTCATCAACTGGAACATTTGTGCCATGCCGATATTTTCCGCTTTCAGTAAATATCCCTGGCAATCATTGTTATCGCCAAAAGACAGCAAACAGGTTGGTGATCCGTTGATCCCCATTTTATGTTCGATACTAATAACTTTCACATCATTCGGTGTTCCGTCCATTCGAATTTTAGGAACTATAAAAAGGCTGATGCCCTTCGTTCCTTCTGGGGCATCCGTAGCACGCGCCAGCAGCAGATGGATGATGTTATCCGACATGTCGTGGTCACCGTTTGTGATAAACTGTTTTGTACCTTTAATCAGGTAGTGTCCAGCTTCCTGCTTTGTCGCACTGGTGGTAGTATCACCAACTGCACTTCCGGCCTGAGGTTCAGTCAGACACATCGATCCGGACCACTTGCCGCTAAACATTTTTTCGCAAAAGGTGATTTTTTGTTCTTCTGAACCAAAAGTGTAAATCAGGTTTGCCGAACCGGATGTAAGTGAAGCGCCAATGGTGAAACCCTGGTTTGCCGCCAGTTGGGTCTCTTTAGCAATGATCGAAATCACTTCCGGAAGGCCTTGTCCTCCATATTCGGGAGGCATATTCATGCTTAACCAACCACCCTCACCCAGTTGTTTCCAGGCATTGGCAAAACCATCCGGAGTCACCACAGAACCATTTTCTATTCTACATCCCTGACGGTCTCCATTTTCGTTGAGGGGGGCAAGTACCTGTTCCGAAAAAGTACTTGCTTCATTGATAATCATTGTAAACATCTCTTCGTCAAATTCAGCAAAGTCCGGAAGTTCACACAATTTTCCGGCTTCCAAAGTTTCGTTTACGACGAATTGAAGCTCTCTACGGTCAACTTGATATTCGGTGCTGCTCATGGTGTTTTTTGGCTTTATGAGAGGGTAGAAACGGTTTTGTGATTTGTGCTTTGACCTGTTTAATGTCCCGGAAATTAACTGACCAAAAAGGAATCAGTCTATTTTCTGAAAAATAATTGAGGCATTCGTACCACCAAAACCAAAGGCATTTGACATTGCTACACGCAGTTCTTTAGACTTTCCGGAATTAGGCGTCACATCTAAATCACATTCCGGATCCAAATTATCGATATTGATGGTTGGCGGAACAAAATTATGGTGTAAAGCTTTGATGGAGAAAATGGCCTCAATTGCCGCTGCAGCTCCAAGAAGATGCCCGGTCATGGATTTTGTTGAACTGATAGAAATTTGCTTTGCGGCTTTTTCTCCCAAGGCCATTTTTATGGCTTTTAGTTCATTTAGGTCACCGACGGGTGTTGAAGTCCCGTGCGCATTGACATAGTCAATTTCATCTGGAGTCAAACCGGAGTCTTTGAGAGTCATTTTCATGGCTCGCGCTGGGCCCTCTGATGAAGGAGAAGTTACATGATGTGCATCTGAACTGAAACCGTATCCTGTTATTTCACAGTAAATACGAGCTCCACGTGCTTTGGCAAATTCGTATTCTTCAAGAATTAACATCCCTGAACCTTCACCCATAACAAACCCATCCCGGTCTTTATCAAAAGGCCGGCTTGCGCGTTTTGGTTCATCATTTCTTGTACTTAACGCATGCATTGAGGCAAAACCTGCAATTCCAAGTGGTGTCACACTGGATTCTGCACCACCTGAAATTACTACTTTAGCATCGCCACGTTCAATCATTCGTGCCGCAGTGCCAATTGCATGATTGGAGGAGGTACAGGCTGAAACGGTGCAGGCGGTGTAACTTTTGGCTCGAAAGAGAAGGGAAACATATCCTGGTGCCAAATTACTTAAAGTCATCGGGATAAAAAACGGGCTAACACGTTTGGGGCCGTGCTCCTCAATAATTTTGGAGTATCGTTCGATACAGCCAAGACCGCCAATGCCGACACCCATTGAAACACCGACCTCTTCTTCAATATCTTCAGTGATCTCCAAGCCTGAATCGTTCAAGGCCTCCTGTGTAGCACCAATGGAATACTGAATGAACAGATCCATTTTTTTTGCTTCTTTGATCGGAATTATTTCAGGCAGCTGAAATTTTTTTACCTCACCCGCAATCTGACAACGGAATAATTCAGGATCAAAATGAGTAATCCGGTCTATTCCGGATTGCCCATTTATGCAGGCTTCCCATGATGAGGAGACATCATTTCCTAACGGGGTCATGCATCCCAGTCCCGTCACAACAACGCGGTTTCCCATGCTCTTTCAGGTTGACAAAAGTGAAACGATGACACGCACGGTCTTAGTTGTGCTTGTATCATCTGCTGAAGTATTTGTTAGAAACTCAGGCTTTGGCTTCCGTTATGAAATCCACGGCGGATTGAACGGTGGAAATTTTTTCCGCAGCTTCATCTGGAATATCAACCTCAAACTCCTCCTCAAGAGCCATCACCAATTCTACTGTATCCAGAGAATCAGCATCTAAATCTTCAATGAAATTCGAACTCATGCTGATCTCAGACTCATCTTTACCTAATTGTTCACTTATGATTTGAACGACCTTTGCTTGTATTTCTTCCATGTTTGTTTTTAATTAAAGGGTTGAAACGAATGAAACGTGCTTTCCTTTTTGTCAGATATGAAAAAAAGTCAACTCTATTTATTGCAAGTACAAATGTTTAGTACATTCCACCATTCACATGAAGAACAGTTCCGGTAATGTACGAAGCCTCGTCAGAAGCCAAAAAAGCAACTGCATTGGCAATATCCTCCGCATCTCCCATACGGCCTAAAGGAATTTGCTGAAGGATTACTTCCTGCTGACTTTCATTGAGCGCTTGTGTCATTGCAGTATCGATAAAGCCGGGGGCAACTGCATTGACCGTAACCCCCCGTGCGCCAACTTCACGGGCCAGCGACTTGGTAAATCCAACCAGAGCAGATTTGGTTGAACTATAATTGACTTGTCCCGGATTTCCGGTAAAGCCTACCACAGATGAAATATTAATTATTTTCCCTGAGCGCTGTTTCACCATCTGGCGGATAACAGCTTTGGTCACATTAAAAACACCGTTGAGGTTGACATCAATGACTTTTAACCACTGCTCCGGTTTCATGCGCATAAACAGGTTGTCCTGTGTGATTCCGGCATTATTGACTAAAATATGGATACTTCCAGGCTCTTCTATAATTTTTTTCACCATCGTGTCAATGGCTTCAAAATCCGTTACATCTGCCTCAAAAGTCATACATTTACGACCCAACGATTCCACTTCTTCACGCACTTCCGTAACATCCGGACTCATATCCGCCAACACAATATCTGCTCCGGACTTTGCCAATTTGATAGCAATAGTTTTACCGATCCCTCTTCCTGCTCCGGTAATTAATGCAGTTTGGCCCTTTAAATTCATAATTTTTTCAGCGATATTCTTTTCGGTTCATCTATCCTAGTCAGCGTCATGCAAAAAAACAACTTACTATTCCATTTAAGTTGCTGCTTCAGCGGACTTTAAAATAAATTATCAGCGTTAGTACGAAAAGCCAAATTGATTTGAGGTGCATATGCCATATCACCCGGCTGTTGACTTCTTGCGGAGTTAAAAGTTTATTTTCTTCCGGAACAGGGTCAATCCCTAACTTATTTTGCAGGATTATCCAAACAGAGATAATCTCCTGTTTTTTTTCAGAATAAGTCCACAGGCGTTGAAGATGATGGTGGTACGGTGAGCGTAAAAAAAAGCGGTAGCGTTCCGCTTTTGACCGACCTTTCCGCCACATTATGTATCTGAAAAATGCACGTTGAATGATAGATGAGAGTACCGAAAATACAAAAACTCCGCCAACAATCGGTAAAAACAATTCTGCTTTCACAAAAATAAACATGGCCGAAACCATGCTGCCCAAAGCAAGTGCCCCCATGTCACCCATATAAATTAAAGCCGGAGGAGAATTGTATTTAAGAAATGCGACACCTGCACTAATAACCAGGGCCGAGAGCACAGCTAATTCCTTAATATCATGAGAAAGACTTGGTATTTTCAGCTTTGCCGCAAATTCAGGGTCTCCTCCAATGTAAGCAACAAGCCCGACAAACATGGCACAGGTCATCAAAGGTACTGTCGCAAGTGAGTCCATGCCGTCGGTCAAGTTAACCGCATTTGCTCCACCAACGATTATGATGGTCATGAAGGGAATAAACAGATATTTTGGCAAGTACGGATACGCAGTCTTCAGAGGCACCAGCGGTACTACCAAATGTCCATCAATATCGACAAATAAATACAAACCTGTCACTACCAGCAGTGAAATAATAAATTGTGCAGTCAACCTCCAGCGTCCGCTGATTCCATCTGCTTTTTCACTGTAAGTTTTTCTGGCTTCATGTCCAGATTCAACTCGCCGCTTGTTGATAACTTTTGCCACATCGTCAACGGCTCCGATAACTCCAAACGAGATCAGGATTACCAGGAGTGCCACAACATACTGGTTCAGATTGCACCAGAGTATTGCTCCAAGCAAAATGCCCATAATCAAAACTCCTCCGCCCATGATGGGAGGTGCTCCGGTGTAGGGCTTGGTGTCGGCAGGAGCTGTGATAAAATCGGATGTAATTCCTCGTTTTCTGAAAGATCGAATTACCATGGGCATCACCCACACAATCAGCATGTAGGCCGTCAAAAAGGCCATTCCCCCGCGAAAAACGACAGACTTAAAAACCTGATATTGCCAAATTGAGTGCAGAAGTGCTGCCAGCATTTGAGTCCTAAAGAGTCATAAGTTCTTTTTCCTTTGCAGCTACTAACTCATCCACCAAATCGGTATGCTGGTTTGTCACTTTCTGGACGTGTTCCTGTGCCACCTTTTCCTCGTCTTGAGATATGAGCTTATCTTTCTCCATTTGTTTCAGATTATCGTTACCATCTCTACGAACATTACGCAAAGCAATTTTAGTATCTTCGCCGATTTTTTTAATCTGCTTAACGTAATCTTTACGTCTCTCTTCAGTGAAGGGAGGAGTTACCGCACGGATGATATTCCCATCATTGGAGATACTGAAACCTAGGTTTGCTGCCTGCAAACTACGCTCAATTTCCTTTATCATAGTTTTTTCCCAGGGACTGATTGCCAACATCTGCGGTTCAGGCGTAGAGATGTTTGCCACTTGATTGATAGGTGTTGGATTTCCGTAGTAAGGAACCTTTACGGAATCTAACATTGCCCGAGAAACCCGTCCGGCATGAATACTACTGAGATCCTGTTTAAGATTCTCAATCGTGAGATCCATCTTGTGACTTACCATTTCTTCAACTTCTTGTGTATTCTCAAGCGTCATTTATCTCTCTAATTGATAAGGGTTCCGATTTTTTCACCACAAACTGCCTTTAGTATGGAGTCAGATTCACGGTAATCCAGCACCAAAATGGGGAGTTTATTGTCCCGACAAAAAGCTATGGCAGTGGAATCCATTACTCGCAGATTCTTATTGAGAACTTCATCGTAATTTAAATTTTCAAAACGAACTGCATCTGCATGAATCATGGGGTCCTTGTCATACACTCCATTAGTTTTGGTGGCCTTGATAACAATTTCCGCACCAACTTCGGACGCACGTAATACCGCTGCCGTATCAGTAGTGAAAAATGGATTCCCAGTTCCAGCTGCAAAAATCACTACCCTCTTTTTTTCCAAATGCCGATCTGCCCTGCGTTTGATGTAAGGCTCCGCAATGGCATTCAATTCAATCGCAGACAAGACGCGGGTTAAAACTCCACGCTGTTCCAGTATTTCCTGCAGACAGATACTGTTGATTACGGTGGCCAGCATTCCCATATGATCCCCTGCAACCCGACCAACGTTGCCTTCGGCGGATTTTGAACCACGAAAAATGTTGCCTCCGCCAACCACAATCCCAACCTCTACGCCAAGATTGTGAACGGAAACAACACTATCAGCAAGCGCCCGGATTGTATCATACTCAAATCCTGAGCCCTGCTCTCCCCCGAGAGTTTCTCCGCTCAATTTTAGTAAAATACGTTTGAATTTAGGGGTCATGCTTTTCGTTCAGAACTGATATTTTTCGTAGGTGTTAAAATTAATTTTCACCCCAAGTTCCTTTGCGGTGTTTTCAACCAATTGACTCACTGAAACTTGGGGGTCTTTCACAAAGGGTTGGCTTTCCACACAAATTTCTTTGAGGAATTTATTTAAACGACCTTCAATCATTTTTTCAATGATGTTGTCAGGTTTTCCGGATTCACGTGCCTGGGCCGTAAAAACCTCTTTTTCTTTTGCCAGCACCTCTTTTGAGACCTGATCCGGTTTCACTGCTTCAGACGGAAAAGCGGCAATGTGCATGGCAATGTTGCGGGCCAATGTTCCCAGGCGCACATCATCACATGGCTGATCCGTTTCCAGAGGTACAGCCACCCCAATTTTTCCGTTACTGTGGATGTATCCACCAAATACACCATTGACAATTTCCATTTTTCTGCTGCTGAGAATTTGCATATTCTCACCCAACTCTGCAATAGTTCCCGTCAACAAGCCCTCAACATTTCCTTCGCCTTCTATCAACGGCTGTGCTAACAGATCGTCAGAACCCTGCTCACAGACTTGATTCGCAAGTTGTTTGATGAATGCCTGAAATTTTTCGTTACGAGCCACAAAATCAGTTTCACAGGCGACTTTCACCAAACCGGTGCTTTTCCCATCTGCACTGGTTGAAAAGCAAACCGCACCTTCACGTGTCTCACGCGAGGCTTTTTTCAAGGCTTTGGCATGGCCTTTTTTACGCAAAAAATCCTGTGCGGCTTCCAAATCTCCATTTGTTTCGACGAGGGCCTTCTTGCAATCCATCATTGCCACCCCGGTTATTTCTCTTAAATTTTTTACTGCTGACGCTGTAATCATTGTCATGTTTTTTGTGTTTCCAATTATTTAATTAGTTTTTATGTGGTTTCCGGAAATACAAAATGTAATTCCGGAAAGTCATCTGGAAGGAGTCAGTTACTTATCTGTTTCTGACTTTTTAGTTTTAGTTGTTTTTGCTGCATTAGCCTTTTTTTCAGGAGCTTTTTCCTTCCCGGCATTTTCAGTTTTTTGCTCTGTTGCTCTCACTTTTGCTGCAGGTTTTGCTTTTTTTACCGGAACTTTCTTCGTAACCGGAGTTTTTTTCTCCGCAATTTTCACCTTAGCAGCCGGAGCCTTTTTTTCTGCAGCTTTTACTTTTACCGCGGGCTTTGCTTTTGCGTCCGATGCTTTTTTCTTGGAAACCGGAGCATTATCTTCAACAACCTTCATTCCGACAACCGGAGCATTTTCTACAGCAACTATCTTCTCGACAACCGGAGCATTTTCTTCAATAACCTTCACTTCGGCAACAGAGGCCTTTTTCTCACTCTTTGCAGGTGTCGGCTCAACTTTTTTATCAGGAGTCTTCCCGGCCCTCTTCGCAAAATCTTTTGTTACAGTTTTAGCTTTTCTTGCAGGAGCTTTTTCTTCCGGAATTGATTCAATCCTGGTTTGTTTACGAACAGCCAAACCTTCCAGAACTGCGGTCGAAATCACGTTGGCATACAACGCGACTGCACGCGGAGAATCATCATTTCCGGGGATCATGAAGTCAATTCCGGTTGGGTCGCAGTTTGTATCGGAAATTCCAACAACCGGTATTCCCAACTTTTGGGCTTCTCTTAGTGCAAGCTGTTCTCTGTGGCAATCTGTAATGAACAACATGGAGGGAATACTTTTCATATTGCGCACACCTCCAAGTGAGCGTTCTAATTTCACACGTTTGCGTTCCATCATCAAAGCTTCTTTTTTGATAACGCCTTCGTAATTGCCGTCATCTCCGGCAATTTCTTCAAAGGTTTTCATGCGTGCAATGGACTGCTTGACCGTGCCGAAGTTTGTCAGTAAACCGCCTAACCAGCGGAAATTGATGTAAGGGCTGCCACAACGGTCAGCTTCTTCTTTGACTATGCGCTGAATTTGAGTCTTTGTGCCGACAAAAAGCGGCACACGGCCTTCTTCCGCGGATGCTTTGACATACTCATATGCTTCTTTGAGCTTGGTTAAGGTTTGACGCAGATCAATAACGTGAACACCGTTTTTTATGCCGTAAATGTACGGTGACATCTTCGGATGCCATCGTTTTGTCTGGTGACCAAAATGGACTCCAGCTTCTAAAAATTGCCTCATTGAAATGACAGCCATAAAATCTCCTTGTGATGGCTTGGTTAAGTGCCCGTGGGATGAAAGCGGACTAACTGGTTCTGTAGTGAATCATATAGAAACGGTTCTGATGTCTTCACCCCCTGACAAACAGTTTCCGCTTCTCTTAATTGAATAAGAAATTAAACCTATATTTATAAACAATCTTCTGTTAGTTTACAAGTTCTTTTTCAAGAAAATGGTAGAAGAAGTGATGATTTTGTCTCCAGTGCATCATATCTCCAACATCGGCCTTTGTTTACTCCCTTCTCCAAAAGAAATGATGGAAATGGACTCTCTCTGTTTTAATTCTCACTGGAATGAACAAGACTACCTTGAAATGCAATATCAGCCCTCCTTTCACAATTGGCTGCTGGTAATTCCTGATGTCTGTCCGGTAGGAATGTTAGCATTTCAAGCCATACCTCCTGAATTGGAAATTCTCAGAATGGCTATTCATCCTGAATGGAGAAAACGGGGGCTGGCAGAATTAATGTTGGAACAGTTGGAAATACTTACGAAGTCGGATAAGATAGAATCACACTGGCTGGAAGTCCACGTGGCCAACAAATCTGCAACATCATTGTACAGAAAACTGGGTTACAAGGAAATAGGCAGCCGAAGAAATTATTTTCGGAATCCGTTGGGAGACGCACTTTTGTATAAAAAAATAGTAAAAGAAAATGCTTCATAATTTCATATCACAGGCAATAGCCGTCAATGCAGGAAATTAATAATCGGAATAAAAAAATCAATGGAGCGCCATTGAAAGAAGCGGCAATTATTCTTACCAGCGGTAAATTTGATTCCCGTAATGCAAAAACTGCATTCGGACTTGTTCGGAAATCAGAGCACTATGAAATTCTTGCAGTCATAGATCAAAATACGGCAGGACAGGATGCTGGAGACATCGTTGACGGTAAACCTGTTGATATTCCAATTCACGCGTCGATCGGGGATTTTATCCGCTTCCATAGTTCAAAACTCAAGATTGTTCCGGAAGAAAGCGGTCGTGGTATATACGCGATAATAGGAATTGCCACTGCAGGTGGAGTCATTCCTGATGAACTCCGTTTGGAGTTACTGGAAGCACTGTCTTGCGGGATGCATATCGTTAATGGCCTGCACCACTATCTGAGTGATGACTCCGCATTAGTGCAAACTGCAAATGAGAATCAGGCAAAACTTCTTGATATTCGAAAACCGAAAAGCACCAGAGATCACGCGTTTTGGACCGGCAATATCTTAAATGTTCGTGCTCCAAGAATTGCCATGTTTGGCACAGACTGCGCTTTGGGTAAACGCACCTCCAGTCTGTGGCTGAGAGATGCCTGCCGGCAGCATGGAATTCGTACAGAAATGATTTATACCGGTCAGACGGGTAAATTGCAGGGCGGACGTTATGGTTTTATTCTCGACTCAACACTCAATGATTTCGTCAGCGGAGAATTGGAATCTGCTGTTATTCTTTGTGATCGAGAGGAAAAACCGGATTTGATTTTACTCGAAGGACAATCTTCTTTACGCAATCCTTCAGGTCCATGTGGTTCGGAATATCTATGCAGTGCACTCGCAAAAGGTGTTATTTTGCAATACGCACCGAAACAGAAATACTACCTGACAGACGATGATCGAGAGCTTTGGCCTATGCCGCCGATTGAAGAAGAGCTGGATTTAATTCGGCTTTATGGAGCAGAAACTTTGGCTGTTACGATGAACGGTTCAGATCTGACTGAAACCGAATTACAGACAGAGAAAAAAATTCTTGAAGATCGTCTGGGGATCCCTGTGGTGTGTCCAAAGGAAGAGGGCATGGGAAGACTTGTTCCTGTTGTGCAGGAATTTATTAACTTGCAAAGAGCAAAAAGTTAAACCACACAGGAATTGATCCATTTGAACAAGCAGGACATCCTGGAATAAAGTCAGCTAATTTTTCTCTCTAATTGTTCTACGTTTAATGTTCAGTCAGTCTTGGAAGCAATTCCGCAAAATTACAGGGTCGGCTGCGTATATCGAGTTGTGTGGCTAAAATTTTGTCCCAACCGGTTCGACAAGCTCCCGAAGATCCGGGCAGACAAAAAATATAAGTACCGTTTGCAACTCCGGCTGTGACTCGTGATTGGATAGTCGAGGTGGAAATTTCCTCATATGATAACCAGCGGAACATTTCTCCAAATCCTTCAATTACCTTGTCAAATAAAGGCCTAACTGCTTCCGGGGTTCCGTCACGACCTGTGAGTCCGGTTCCTCCTGTGGTCAGGACAATGTCTACTGCCGGATCTACTATCCAGCGTGAAAGAACGGCTCGGATCTGGTATTTATCATCTGGAACAAAACACTTTTCAGCCAGTGTGTGCCCTGCTTCAGTTAGTCGTTCGGCAAGTATTTTTCCGGAAGTGTCGGTATCTGCTGTACGAGTATCTGAAATTACAAGTACTGAAATGCGTAGTGGTTGAAAATCAATTTGTTTCATCTACGGAAAATGCCATTTGGTTTGAAGTTTCATTTAGTGGAAGACCGTAATTAATTTTGGCAACCATGTTTGGTTTCGGACCATTGTCAATTTTTTCTTGCTAATTGTCAATTTAACTCAGGTCAATTCTGGTTAAATATTTTGGCAATAAGTAAACAGAAATGAGCTGCTCTTTACATGAAAGCAAAAACCATTGACACTTTATTCCAGAAATTGAGTGACTCAATCCCCAATCCGGAAACTGAACTTTGCTACCGCAATACGTTTGAATTGTTGATTGCAGTAATTCTCAGTGCGCAAGCAACTGATATTTCTGTAAATAAAGTCACTCCGGATTTGTTTTCTGCATTTCCAACTCCGGAAAAGATGTATGAAGCAGGTACCGAAAAAGTATTTTCATACATCCGGAGTATCGGACTTGCACCGACGAAATCTAAAAATATAGTCGTAACCTGTGGAAAACTTGTGAAGGATCACGCAAGCAAGGTTCCACAGAACAGGGAGGAGTTGGAAGCACTTGCGGGAGTGGGACGCAAAACTGCAAATGTGATATTGAACACAGCATTCGGGCAGCCTGTGATTGCGGTAGATACTCACATTTTCAGATTATCAAACCGCACTGGGCTTGCCCCAGGAGATACTGTTTTGCAGGTTGAACAAAATTTGATGAAAGTAGTTCCGGCAAAATGGAAAATAGATGCGCACCACTTGCTTATTCTGCATGGACGCTATGTCTGCAAATCACGAAAACCGGATTGTGAACATTGCGCGATTGCACTCGAATGTAAACATCCCGATAAAGCAGTCACATAATTTTTGTTATAAACGAAAGCAACACTAATATTTTGGCAGCCAGAAAATGAACGTTTTTGATCTTACGGAAAATATCGGCGGGATTTTATTTGTATTTCTCAATGTTGTCACTCCGGTTTTTGTACTTGTAATTATTGGTTATTTCATTGGGCCACGCTTGCAAGTTGAAGCACGTTCACTTTCGAGGCCGGCCTATTTTGTGTTTGTACCAGCCTTCGTGTTCAATATTATCAGCAAAACCCAAATTGAAGCGGATCTGGCTTTACACATGCTTGGCTTTATTTTTGTTGCCCAAATAGCGGTTGCTTTTTTGGGTTTTTTGGTTGCAAAAGCACTTAGGCAATCCAGGGAAGTTACCGCAGCTTTTATACTAATTGCAACTTTTGGCAATGTTGGTAATTTTGGACTGCCGTTAATTGTATTTCGGATGGGTGAGACAGCCCGGACGTATGCCACTGTATATTTTGTGGCGACTGTCTTTATTTCTTTTGTCATTTGTGTTGGTGTGGCAAGCTGGGCCCGCAGCGGAGGTGTGACAGCGGTCTTTTCTGTTTTTAAAACACCGGCTTTACTTGCCTTGATTCCGGCGCTTGTTTACAATATTTCGGGTGTTGAAGTACCGATTTTTCTGTCACGTCTAACTGGACTGCTGGGGCAGGCAATGATCCCTGTGATGCTGATTACACTTGGAGTTCAAATGGGCGAGATAGTCAAAATTAAGATTAACTTCAACGTTTTTGCCGCGAGTACAGTGCGTTTGATAGGAGGTCCAGTTTTGGCACTGCTCCTGGTTCCCTTTTTTGGACTTGAAGGAATGGAGCGCAGTACCGGCATTCTGCAGGCAGCGATGCCCGCAGCCGTACTTGCGTCAATCATTGCATTGGAATACAAACTGCTCCCTGAATTTGTTACTACAACGGTCCTCTTTTCAACGCTTTACAGCATTCTTACTTTGACAGTAATTCTAACTTTAATTTGAATCAGGAATTGTTGATAAATTTTCTGTGTGCTGCACAATTAATAAAAGCTGACCTTTTTGGATTGTCACTGAGACAGGATTTGTAAGCACTCGATTAGAAACTCCTGAAGGAGTTTTTCCCGGAAGCAAAGCTCGATTGTTTAATTCAAACTCTAAACCCTTGGTAACAACACCTTGTGCGCCACCAAAAAGCGGGAGTAGCGAGAGCGTTGCACCTGCAGGAAGGTTCCCCTTCCAGGAGTCCAAAATAAACTCCATGCGCTCCAGTGGAGACCATAAAATGAGACTCGCCTGAAAAGAATATTTAAATAGGATTTCCAGACTTGAGAGAAACTGATCCTGTCGTCCACCGTCTGCACCAAGCAAGTTTATTTCTGTAAATCCACGTTTCAAGCAATGTCGAACCGCTTTGTCTGCATCGTTGGTGTCTTGTTCTTTAACATGATAAAGTATCGATTCGGCTAATTGCTGTCGCACCCCAGGTTGTAGTGAATCAAAATCACCAACCACTGCATCCGGAACCAGTTTCAGTAAGTTTAGCAGATTTGCGCCGCCGTCAGCGGCTACCCGATAATCTGCTTCCTGCCATAACTGGCTCAGCAAGTTTTGTGGAGGAGGATTACCGTTGCAGATAATCAGGGCTTTTTTGGGCGGCTTAACCCGTTTTTGTTTTTCAATTTCACTCATAGAGAGAATACTATGCAGGCACTATTAAAAACTTTTCCAGTTGTTGCAACAATACCTGTTAAATGGGGCGATATGGATGCGTTTCAACACGTTAATAATGTAATCTACTTTCGCTATTTTGAGACTGTGCGTATTCAATATTTTGAAACTCTGGGTTGGTTAGAAATCCTGGAACAATTAGGTATAGGTCCCATTTTGGGGTCAATCTCCTGTCGCTTCAGGATTCCACTCACTTATCCCGATACAGTTTTTGCCGGTGCTAAAATAACGGAAATAAGAGAGAAACGTTTTTCAATGGAATATCTGATTGTCAGTGAGAAGCATCCAGAGCCGGTTGCAGAAGGTACTGGGATTGTGGTTTGCTACAACTATCAAAAAAATCAAACAACTCAGATTCCGGAAATCATTCATCAGGCAGTTGAAAAGCTGGAAGGCCGAAATTTTTAATAAAGTAAAAAATGTTTCTGTAGGAATCTGCTCTTTAAGGAATTTTTTCAATGGGTTGCGGGAGATAAAAAATTAACTCACCAGAACGCACTAATCCCAATTGTTTGCGGGCAATTAGTTCAATGTATGCCGGATTTGTTTTCAGCGCGTAAATTTCTTCTGTCATCAATACTTGCTCGAGCTTCATGGTTTCAAGCTTTTGAACAAGCTTTTGCTCATGTGCTTCCAGTCGGTCTGTTGCCAAAATGCCGTAGCTTCCAATTACAGTGATCAGGAACATAACTGCGCCAAATCCTGCAATTAAGGCCATTGTAAACAGTGAGCGCCATTCTTCAGTCTCTTTTGCAGAACCAACGGGATTCTCTGGTGATTTAGGCGGTGAAAACAGTCCGCTAACGTAGAGTATCCGGTCATGGTTCTTTAGCCGTTTAGATTGTACGACTGGTCGGATTTGCTGATTCAGACTAGATTTAGCAGTTGGGTATTGCATTTTAATTTAAAAAATAAAACACCTTGTAAAATACGGTAATTTCGTTAATATTAAAATCAGGATATTTTTTTGACCGACGGTTCTTCGAAAAGCGTTTTGCATTGAGCCTCCAGATGTGCGCCTTCCTGTATTAGAAGCTGTCCGGAAGGAACATGCACCTCACCTTGAATTGTTGCAGTCGCGTTAACTTCCAAGCGCTTGTGGGCCAACAAATCTCCAGTCACTTTTCCTGCAACCAGAACGATGTTTCCTTCTAGCCTTCCATTAACATTACCGGATTCCGCAACTACAATTTCCTGATCGCCTGAAACAGAACCATTGATAGTCCCGCCAACAACCAATTTTTTTTGTGCATGGATAGTACCTTCGATAAATAAATCTTTACCCAGGTAACCTAAGCCTTTGTTTGTTGCAGCATTTTGCTTTGACATGTTTGTTTATTTGCTTTTGAATCAATGTCGATAAAGACGCTGATCCGGATTAAATCTGGAAATTGGCAGCAACGGGTTTGTTCGACGTCCGTTAATGATCATTTCATAGTGGAGGTGCGGTCCTGTACTGCGTCCTGTGCTTCCTACCAATCCTAACAAATCCCCGCGTTTCACTTGCTGGCCGCGCTTCACCTTTATTTTAGAAAGATGTGCAAACCGTGTTCTGTAGCGAACAGATTTTTTCTTTCCAGGAAAAAAACCTCTACCGTGAAGCAGTTCTACCAGTAAACCAAAACCTGCTTTACGACCTGCGATCCTGACAACTGCATCAGCAGGAGCATAAACGGGAGTACCTCTACGCGCTCTGAAATCAATACCGGCGTGATATTCACGTTTCTTTGAGAATGGATCCACACGCATTCCATAGCGATCTGATAATGCTCTGCTGCGAATAGGAATCATGGTTGGAGTTTGTCTCCAGATACTATGATTTCGTTCTATCAGCCGGCTCAAATCCTCCAGTTGTGCGACGGTTACGTCGTAATTGTCGGAATTGCTGTAAAGAAAATGACGTAAATTACCAGAACTTAAAAGTACCTGTGGAGAGTCAAGTGACAAGCTGTCTAAAATTGTTGGTCCTCCGCGTCCTGTTTTTGTTTTTGCTTGTTTGCTTTTACCTATTTTACTAAGTGTTATGCCGGTAGTTTTGCTAATCTTTTTTGTGAGACGAGTAACTGTTTCCTGATTAACTTTGAGGAACTCCATATGCTCAGACAAATTCTGTTCGGTTTCAACGAGTTGTCCCCGTAACTGTTGAATGATATTTGCCTGTTCTTCAAAACTTCTGCGACGTGAATCAAATTTTTGCAATGACTGATTAAAGACTATAAAGTCCTGATAAATCTGCTCAAGCCACAGTACAGTCTGTTTAGGGTTTGCCTGAATATTGAGTTTTGGCGCACACTGAGTTTCGAGTGTCTGACAGATATAATTGTGCAGTTCATCCAGCTTCTGTGTGTTTGAACGAAACAGGGCCGAATGTTTTTTAAACATTACGTTGCTGTTATGCTCGGACTGTTTTAACTCTTCCACATAATCTTCAAGAAACGAAATCCGGGATTCCCGCCCATCGTAAAGATCAATCCGCTGTTGAAAGGCCATCTGAGTCTTCTCCTGCTTTTCAATCAACAGACTTTGCTTTGTGATTGTCTGGAATTGCTCAAAAAACTTCCAACCTAATGCAGCTGTTCCTATCAAAAAAAGTGTCAACAAAAAAAACAGTAACTTTGACCCAAAATGATACTGACGTACACCAACGTCGCTATCTTTGAGCAGAAGGATTGAAAAGTTGCTCATGAATTAAAATCACAGAAAGATTATAATTAATCGAACATTATATCATAATTATAGAAGAACTACAACCCGCTCAAACCCGTAGCAGGGCTGAGTTACAGAAAAATCTACAATTAAATTCATGCTAATTTGGACGCTTTTCCAAACTATCGAGTTATGCATTGATAAATTTCCAGCAGATCCTGATCAAGATGCTTGTTCTTCGCTTCAAAACCCAAAATATTTAAAGTCCGTTCGGAAGTCATAGATTTTTATATGACCGATCCCAGACAGTTAGGGGGGCATAAATATCTGAAATTGTCATTATTTTTGACTCATTTGGAATTTCATCTTCAGTCAAATGCTGTGGATATCCGGAACCATTCAGCTTTTCATGATGAGCATGTTCGATTTCCGGAACACGTTCTTTTACACCTATCCTGCCAAAATCGTGCAAAAGGGACGCATAGCGAATCACACTAAGTGATCTGCTGTGAAACGTACTGATGAAAAACGTCCGGTTTCAAGTTGATGTACAGTTTCCGCTAAGGTGATGGTAAGTCTCGCAACTCTGCTGGAATGACCGGAAGTTGTCGGATCACGTGATTCAATTGCTTTCACGCTTGCATTGATGAAACCGTCAAAGTGAATGTGTATTGACTCCAGCGGATTAGTAATATGTTCCATTCACGGCATTCTGCAATGAAATTAAAATATGTATCTCACAAAGAAAATCAGATAAAAAGAAGAATTGTACATTAAATTCTCTAAACTAAAATCAATTCTCAAACGTTGAGTAAAAGCGGCTGCAATTCTTTCCAGTCAGTCAAACCTTCTTTGGTCAGTCTTTGAGCAGTTTGTTCCATTGTATGAAAATATAGTTCCGGTTCCGGTCTTACTAGTTTTCTACCGGTGTCACCGGCCTGAATTCTGTCCCGCACGAGGGAGTTTACCTTGAGAATTTCGTAAACGGGAATGCGTCCGGAATATCCTGTACCACGGCAGCGCAAACAATTTTTGTCAGTTTTAATCGGTTTCGTCTTGTCATCGTTATGGTGTGAACAAAGACGCCGCACAAGTCTTTGTGAAACAATAACAGTTAGTGTTTCCGCTAATAAGTCCGGAGCAATTCCGAGGTTTAGTAAGCGTTGTATTGCAGTCACAGCATCGCTGCTGTGAAGAGTTGAAAGAACCAAGTGTCCTGTAAGCGCGGCTTTTACCGCAATGCTTGCGGTCTCCTCATCTCTTATTTCTCCAATCAAAAGAACATCCGGATCCTGACGCAAAGCGGCCCGTAATGTTTCCGCAAATCCCAACCCTTGTTCCGGCTTGACTGAAACCTGGGTGATTCCCTCAATATGGTATTCAACCGGATTTTCGATAGTCAGGATATTTTTTTCTTGCGAATTAAGTGCATTAAGAATCGCATAGAGCGTTGTTGTTTTTCCGCTGCCTGTAGGTCCAACCATTAGAATTAAGCCGCTCGGTGCCTGGCTTGCCTGATAGAGCATTTCCAGATCATTTTTGAAAAAACCAAGTGCCTCTAATTTGTGCTGTACAGGTGTTTGATCCAAAAGACGCAACACCAGTTTCTCCCCCAATTGTCCGGGCAAAGTTGAAACCCTGACATCAAAAAGCCTATTTCCGTGAGAGCGAAAAGTGTAATGCCCATCTTGGGGACGGCGGCGCACAGAGATGTCCATTCCAGCTAATAACTTAATACGGGATAAAATCAGTGGGTGTAGACTCAGTGGCATAGACGCGGCATCCTGGAGGTAGCCGTCAATACGGTATCTGATTCTTAGGTTGTTTTTTTCCGGTTCAAAATGAATATCAGAACCTCTGCGGGCAATTGCTTCTTCAAACACGTAATGAATTCTGTCGGTTGCTGAAATATCAGCACCTGCTAAAGGGATTTGTGAAGTTTCAAGCAGCGCCTCAATTTGTTGCTGTTGTGCTAAATGCCAATAAACCGGTTCGCCCAGCTGAAAGGCCACCTGATTCATTTTCAGCCAATTTGACTGAACTGACAACAAGCAGGCACACTTTGAACCAAAACGCATCGGTAAAATGCCTGTACGTTCATAAAGCTGTTTTGATAAAGGGAGATTTTCGTGATTATGGACTTCATCACGTGTAGTGGAGAGCAGAGGGAGACCGTAACGAACAGACAAATTTCGTAGAAAGTGAGATTCATCCAGCAAATCCATCTGAATCAGACGTTGAATTTTCTCAAGCTCCGAGAGTGACTTGTAAGTACTGCCGCTTTGCCGCAACACTTCCGGATCCAGATCTTCTTCCTGCACCAGTTCATCCAACAAGCCCATCGTCCTGCTCCACTAAATGCGTTTAGACAAAATGTCTAAGTTTCAGTTTTATTGAATTTAGATCATGGTATTAGCATTACCCTATTTTTGTAGCGCAGGTCAATACTTTTTAATCCGGGATGTTGTTTATCCAGGACTGGAAAAATGTTTTGGAAGGTGCGTAGGCGTTCGCCAAAATCTCGACTTCCAATTTGAATCGTCAGCGGAACTGTACGCAAAGGTTCCGGAGAACCGGTTTTAATATCAGAAAAATTTACAGGCCAGTTAATTTTTAGATTAAGTGGATCAGAAATATCAATGTGAATTGGATGAGATGACCAGTCAACCATTCTGAATTGGTTTTTAAGATTAATTTGTACTTTTGGTTCTGCGGTTTTTTGCTCTGCTGCCATCTTCTGTAATGTTGCCAGGAATCTTAATCCTCTTTCCAGAACCGGTGATTTCAAGTGCGTACCAAGTTTCATCGATGAAACAGTCAGGCCTTTGATGAGCGGCAAATTTTTGTGCGGGGAATCCCAAAGCTCATTAACTGGTAATTGTTTGAGCAGGAGTTGATCTTCGTCAATGAGAACGTATTTCGTTTTTGTTATTGACGAAGGTGAAAAAACAGATGTCTTTTGTGAAACCTTAAGCAAAGCAACAGGCTGAAATTCACTTAGAACCAAGTGAATCTCATCAGGAAATTTTCGACGAATATCTGCTTTTTTTACTATCGGATGTGTCTGCAAACGTGCCGTGACCTGATATGGCTTCAGATCAATCAAACGTTGACCGGGACGTAGTCCACTCGCATTCAGCACCTCAAAGTCGTTCAAAAGTTCGTTCCCTTTTATAAGCACCTTTGTAAGAGGTTGATGAAAAAACTTCTGACCGAACCAAACGCTGCCTCCGGCCAGCCATAATATAAAAACCAGTCCGCAGAGTCCAAAAAAGTTTTGTATTAGCCTGCGTATTTTTTGACGCAGCAAGGCAGGTTCATTTTCAACAAAATATTGAGGTACCCAGGAGTTGCTGAAACCAGGATCTACACGTGGTTTGCGTAGTTTAACAGAAAGACCGGGAATTGGATTGCTGCTGTTTTTCCGGACGCTCATTGATGATGTCCGGAGCTTACGCACAGCCGGACGTCGATTTGATTGTCGTTTGAGATCCTGCATGGATGAACGAGGCTTTCAGTTAAAGTATGTCAGTGTAGGGTTTTCGTGCATTTGCGAAAACGGTTGTGTGCAACACGTTTTCGGCTAACTGCTAAAAATTATCCGTACACTGAACTTTGCAGGATTTGAACCTCTGGCTCCAAATAAATGGAATGCTTGTTAAAAACAGTTTCTCGAATCGTATCAATCAACGCTAAAATATCTGTGGATGACGCGTTTCCAAGGTTAACAATAAAATTTGCATGTATGAGACTGATTTGCGCACCACCCCGGATTTTTCCTTTTAATCCGGAATCTTCAATCATGCGTGCAGCAAAATTTCCGGGAGGATTTTTGAATACGGAACCGCAGCTGGGTTGATTGTAAGGTTGTTTTTCCATCCTGAAATTTTGACATTCCAGCAATTTATTTTCTACAGTTTCCGGATCCGATTCCTGCAGTTCAAAAACTGCACGTGTTATAATTTTTCCATAATTTCCATTAAGTTCAGAGAAACGATAACGGAATTCAAGACTATCTCTTGCAGAGGTATTTAAATTACCTTCCATGTCCACCCACTCCGCTTCAAGCAAGAATTCTGCGGTTTCTCCATCGTGTGCTCCGGCGTTCATTGCAACCGCGCCGCCAATCGTTCCGGGAATTCCAATTAAAAATTCCATGCCTCCCCAGCCATGTGTCACACAGCGTTGAGCAAATGTCACATCGGCCAGTGCCGCTCCTGCGGAAACCTTATTTTTTTTGTGGGTTGAATTGTTTTGTTCAAGAGGCTCCCAGCTTTTGAACTCGCCGCTTAAATGCAGAATGATGCCGGGCCAGGATGTGTCAGGAATGAGAAGGTTGGAACCTTTTCCAAGGATAAACCAGGGAATGCGGTGCTTGCTGATGAAAGGCAGTAAAAAACTTAAATCGGTAATATTAACGACGTCAATCAAACAATCTGCAGTTCCTCCAATACGCCAGGTATTGAAGCGCTTCAGAGACTCTTTGCGTCGTAATCTTGAAGTTAGAGGAGTTTTCTCAAGCGTCTCCAGCCATTCCGGTTGCCCCTCGTCTGGCATCGTTTTTCCTTAGTTTCTATATTTTGCGGACTCAGAGTTTTCAGCGTAAACCTCTTCGGGACGTCTTGAATAGAGTTCTTCTAATTTATAATACCTGCGAATTTCCGGATGAAACACATGCAGGATAATATTTCCATAATCCAAAAGTACCCAGTTTCCTTCACGTTCTCCTTCGAGTCCCAAAGAAATCTCGCCTGCCTGTTTCAAATTATATTCCACATTTTGAGCAATACTTCGGCAGTGCAGTTGGGAACGGCCCTGGCAAATCAACAGATAATCAGCCAAACTTGAACGTTCATGTGCATCTATGAAAACAATTTCTTCAGCCTTAGCGTCATGCAGCAGTTCCAACATCCGCTTGACTAATGTTCGGTCTGATTCATCAACAATTGCAGTTTCAAAATCTATTTCTGTAGTGTTAAGTTCAAAGGAATTTTCATTTTCTGAATTAATTTGCACTTTAATTGTTTTAGGTAACAAAATTTATATTCTTAAAGAAAGTTCGTTTTAAAGAAATTTTTTTGACAGCTATTTTCCTGCATGTCACCCGGTACAACTTGTTAAGTTCCGCCCTTGCCAAGTTTCATTTGATGCCAGATAATCATCTATATATTGAGTTGGCCGCATTTTTTCTCGGGTCCATTCCGGCGCGACTAACTCATCCCATCGTGAAGCAACGGCTGCTAAGCGATGTATAGCAATTGTTGGAGAAAGGTTTTCAAGAAATAAGCTTACTTTACGGGTATATTCTTCCAATTCTACCGGCACAAATTGAGATTCGCGATACAGCTTTTCCAGTGGAGTATTCCGGAGTACGTGCAGGTTGTGTAACTTTACTCCGTCAACTTCGTGTTCTGATAACAGTTCTGCTGTTTCTCGAATTTGCTGATCAGTTTCTTCCGGAAGTCCAAACATCAGATGCACACACAAATTCACACCGGATATTGTTTTCAATTTGCGGATTGCCTGCATAGAAGAAGCGCTGTCATGTCCCCGTGAGAGGAAAAGCAGCTGGGCATCATCAAAAGTCTGTACTCCGAGTTCAACAGAAAGATAGTGCTCACGCGCGATTTCCGCAAATTTCCGCAAAACTCTTTTAGGCAAACAATCCGGACGGGTTCCTACCACCAAACCGACTACATCCTTTTCCTTCAAGGCCACCTGAAACAAAGATTCCATTTCCTTAAAACGACCAAAGGTATTGGTGTATGCCTGAAAATAGATCAAAAATTTTTTTGCTCGATAGCGCCTGCGGATTGCCTCTCGGTTAGTTTGGATTTGTTTCCGGATAGGTTTGTCACGCTGTTGGTGATATGCGGCGGAACCCCATTCATCACAAAAAACGCAGACAGACATTCCGTTGTGACTTTCTCTGTTTGGGCAGGAATCTGCGACTGATACACTGACCTTATATACTTTCTCACCAAATCGTTCCAGATAGTGCTGACTAAGAGGACGGTAGCGCTTCCCGTGTTCAAACGGAGGGATTTGCTGCATGGAATTTTTGATTCTCAATTGAGGAGATTTACGGCAAATAAATTCTTGCCGGTTCCTTCTATAATTAAAATAAAAAATGATAGCTGTAAAACAGTTAGTATCACAGTTTTTACACGAGAACTTTTTTCTGTATTCCAGTATTTTTTTGAAAAAACCTTTTTCTGAAGACAATATGCTAAAAGCATTCAAGGTAACAAACTTGCGTCAACGAGCCAATCTTTGAGTAAATGATGAGTTCGATCTGTTTCAATTTCTCTACCGTTCAACAAAACCCTGACAACCTGGGTATTTCCAAGAGTCAGCAGATAATTGTCTGTTGCTTCCCACTGCTGAATTTCATCAGCTTCAATTCGAAAGTCTTCGGTTTCTTTGCCATCAACAGAGATACTGATCCAAGTACCTTTAGAGGCTTCAACTTCAAGAGTGAGCGGTTCCACAGGAATCTGCACTACTTCCGTCTGCAAACTTTCGGTAATCTCCGGTTGTTTCACATCTTCAGTAGGAACCTCAGTCGGTTCTTCCAATTTTTCAGGTAATGATTCTGTAACTACAATGGTTTCCTGGATTGTTGGAGCAATCGACTGTGGAGTTTCGATTTTAGCTTCAACTTCAACAACCGCGGGTGCTGCTTGTGAATCATTGTCATTTGCAATAAATAGAGGCTCCTGCACAAAATAAAGGGAGTAGAACAAGTACCCGCCAAGCAATATAACTAAAATTGTAATAGTATTGCGAACCGGATGCGAATCTCTGATTGCTAAAACCGGGTTAAGAATTATTTTGTTAAGTTCATCATCCTGGTCTTGTGTTTTCAAAAGATTATCAATCTTATCAATTAGTTCGGTCTTATCCAATCCCAAGAACTGACAGTAGGTACGAACCAGTCCACGAAAAAACACGGGAGTTGGTCCATTTTCCGGCCTGCCTTCTTCGATGGCCTCCAGGATTCTGACACCGATATGCAGGTGACCGGAAACACTTTCAAGCGAAAGTTTATTAGCAATTCGAGCTTCCCGTATTTTTTGACAGAGCAACTGAAGCGACTCTTCTGCATGAGGGATATTTTCTTCTTCCCGAGCAATGGGATTTTCTTTCTGTTGAGGATTGTTTTTGATGTTCTTCCTAGGCATTCGGAATCTCAGGATAGACTGTAGCCAAAACGAGACAAAAAGGTGTCAAAGGACATGGATTTAACAGGATTATGTTGATAGAGCAAGTGCATGGCAGAACTGATAATTTCAGCAGGATATTTTCGTACAGAAAAGCCGGAGGCATCATCCGAGAGGCTGGTTTTTACCAGCTCGTGATAAGGCAGTAAATGTGCGTCAGCATCGGTTTCCATTAGCTGCAAAACTTCAAAACATATTTCATCATAATGCTGGTCAGATATTATTGACTCATCCAGTTGATAATATAAAAACGAATGAACCAAATACTGACGTATTTTTTGTCGAATCAATTCATTCATGAAAAATCTATGTTTAATAAAATGAGAGCAATCTACTCTGAAAATTTTACTAACAAGAGGTATGATGCTCATTTCTTCTCAGTTCAAGTTAGAAGATTTTTGTGATTAAGCAAGATTTTTCCACCAATTTATCTTTCAAAAGCATTTTAAGATTTGATATTAACATGATTTTTTCAAGCGTGTTTAAGCTTTGAAATAGAACATCTTCCGGAATTAACTTGTTTTGATCTCGTATATTTGACATATTAATCAGTCACAGTTCGTGTTTTTTACGAACAGGATTAGGTTTTTACCAATGTATCCGGATTTAATTCGTTACCCTAACAGGAGCAGAATATGGCAAGCGACAAGGTAATTCACCTTGAGGATTCCAACTTTGAAGAAGAAACCAAATCGGGCTATGCGCTCATTGATTTTTGGGCAACATGGTGCGGTCCGTGCGTAGCATTGGCACCGTTGATTGATGAAATTGCCGGAAATATGGAAGGTAAACTAAAAGTTTGCAAGCTTGATGTAGACAAAAATATGCAGACTGCAGCCCGTTTTGGGGTTCGAGGAATTCCTTATATAGTCCTTCTCAAAGATGGAAAAGAAGTTGACAGTGTTACAGGTAATGATCCATCCCGCGTTCGTGCGTTGGCAGAACAGGCAAACAGCTAACGCGTCCAAAAAACTCCCGTGCCTTCTGCACAAAACTGGTTGCTGCTGCTGACATATGATGGAACCTGCTATCACGGATGGCAGGTTCAGCCCGATTCACCCACCATTGAAGACAAACTTGAACAGGCGGTCAAAAGTTTGACCGGAGAATCAGTAAAAGTTCACGGAGCGGGGCGTACCGATTCCGGAGTTCATGCCCTCAATTTCACCGCAAATTTTAAGTCTTCAGCAGAAAACTTCAAAACGCCGGAAAAGTGGCGTATCGCGCTCAATGCCGTTTTACCGGCTGATATTGTTGTTAAATACGCACAAATTGTTTCTCCGGAATTTCACGCCAGGCACAGCGCAATTGGCAAACGCTACCGCTATCTTATTTACAACCTTCCTTACCGGGCAGTCTTTTCTCGTAACCAAAGCTGGTGGGTTAATCAGAAATTAGACATAAAACGGATGGAAGAAGCTGCTGACGTTTTAATCGGGGAACACGATTTTTCTGCATTTCGTGCCGCAAGTTGTTCTTCACCAAATCCGGTCAAAAATATGCGTGAAATATTGATTGCAAAAACGCTCCTCAGTAACTCAACCCTGCAAATAGAAATTGAAGCAAATTCGTTTTTACAGCACATGGTACGCATAATTACAGGAACTTTAGTTGAAGTGGGGCAGGGCCGCAAAAACATTGATGATGTCGCCGAAGCTCTTAAAAGCGGTAAACGTAAGCTGGCGGGAATTACTGCTCCGGCACAAGGACTGTATTCCTTGAACGTGATTTATCCGCAGGGAATGATCAAGTGGCCTTTGGAAGTGATTGATAATTAGCTGGTAATCCATGGAATTTAATCTTCAATCTGAGTTCAAACCATCCGGAGATCAACCTCAGGCAATTGAGGCTTTGGTGAATGGAGTCGAAGAAAAACAAAAGCACCAGGTCTTGCTGGGAATTACCGGTTCCGGAAAAACATTCGCAATGGCCAATGTTGTTCAAAATCTACAGCGTCCCACCCTGGTTATTGCGCACAATAAAACTCTCGCGGCGCAGCTATACAACGAATTCCAAGCCTTCTTTCCTGAAAACGCGGTCGAGTATTTTGTCAGTTATTATGATTACTACCAGCCGGAAGCTTACGTTCCAAGCCGTGATCTTTACATTGAAAAGGATACTGCACTCAATGATGATCTTGACCGTTTACGTTTGTCGGCAACGCGTTCGCTTCTGGAGCGTCGAGATGTGCTGATTGTAGCAAGTGTTTCATGCATTTACGGAATTGGTTCACCGGAAAAATACGAAAAAATGCTGCTCATTTTTAAGGTAGGAGAGCGATTTTCGCGGCAGGTTATTTTAGCAAGACTGGTCGAATTACTGTACACCCGCAACGACATTGACTTTCACAGAGGAACTTTTCGGGTGCGCGGCGATGTAATTGATATTTATCTGGCTGAATCTGAGTCGGCAATTAGAGTGGAATTGTTTGGTGACGAAATTGAAAGTCTGGTCCGCTTTGATCCTCTGACCGGAAAAAAGCAAATTTCATATCAGCATTTTGTAATTTATCCGGCGTCACATTATGTCGCACCTGCAGAACATATTCCGGAAACTTTGCGCTTGATCCGTGAAGAACTTCGGGAACGTCTCGAAGACCTCCATGCAAACAATAAAATTCTGGAAGCACAGCGTCTTTTACAGCGTACAGAATATGATCTCGAAATGATAGAACAGACCGGTTCCTGTTCCGGAATTGAAAATTACAGCCGCATCATTGATCGCCGTGCGGCCGGAACCCCTCCTGCCACATTGCTCAATTATTTTCCGGATGATTCTTTGATTTTTGTTGATGAAAGTCACATGACTCTACCCCAGCTTAGAGCAATGAATCGCGGTGATTTTTCGAGAAAATCTACTCTTGTGGAACATGGATTCCGGTTGCCTTCTGCAGTGGATAACCGGCCTCTCCAGTTTCCGGAATTTGTAGAATTTCCGCAAACAAAGATTTATGTTTCAGCAACTCCGGGAGATTACGAACTGGAGCAAACCGAGGGTCAAATGGCGGAACTCGTGGTGCGTCCCACCGGTTTGCTTGAACCAATAATCGAAATACGGCCGGTGCTCGGACAAGTTGATGATATTCTGCATGAAATCCGTATGCGGGCCAAAAGAAATGAACGGGTGCTCATCACCACCCTCACAAAACGTATGGCCGAAGACCTCACTGAATATTACGACGATCTTGATGTGAGAGTACGTTACATGCATTCTGACGTTGATGTGGTAGAACGGACCCAGATTTTGCATGATTTGCGTGCCGGAGAATTTGACGTTTTGGTTGGAATCAACCTGCTCCGGGAAGGATTGGATTTGCCGGAAGTGTCGCTGGTTGGAATTTTTGATGCAGATAAAGAAGGATTTTTGCGATCCGTGCGTTCGCTGATCCAAACCTGCGGTCGTGCCTCACGAAACGCCAATGGGCGCGTCATTATGTATGCCGACAAAATTACTGCATCAATTCAAATTACACTTGACCTTACCGATGAACGCCGCCAAAAACAGGAAGCTTACAATAAAAAACACGGTATTGTTCCGAAAACAATTTTCCGAAAAATTGCCCCGTCTCTTGCTCCGGTTGAATTGGACGAAATGCTGGAAAGCGGGTCTTATGCTGCCGAAGAAACTCCGGTTTACGAAACAGTGATCAATCTGGAAGAAAAAATTGCTGAATTTGAGGAAGAAATGCGCGAAGCAGCGGAATCCCTGGAATTTGAACGTGCGGCGGAATTACGGGATCGGATAGCTGAATTGAGGGAGAAGATAGAAAAAGATTAGCAGCTTAGCAATGGAATTGCCTTTTCTCAAACTGCATCAACGCTGATATTTATGACACACTGAGATGTTTATTCAATCTAAATTTGATACCAATTCGTGGTTGAATCGCCAAAGTTGTTGTTTGATACCTTTCCAGACTCCTTTGAGGCGTCCAAATGTACGATACTTTTGTTGCAATCTTGGTTGAACACCGTGGCTTTTCATAATTTCAATAACGACACGTAAATCTTCCAAATATGGTTCATAAATCTGTTTTCTTGTTATTGAAGGAATGGAATACGAAATGGTAAATTGAACCATGGGTTTTGATCGTTTTTCTGTGAGACGCAGTCCATGAAAGTGCCAAAATATACCATTGCTATAAGGGAAACGATTCGCATTCCATGGTGCTAACGTCCAACCTTGATTAGACAGAACATGGACTTGTTCCGG
>JYMV01012638.1_pt1 | contig 38956 bp, 35 predicted proteins | sample 338911 | NCBI WGS metagenome assembly JYMV01 (sample SAMN03354496, study PRJNA234377) | hydrothermal vent metagenome | biome: Deep sea; feature: Hydrothermal plumes at the Eastern Lau Spreading Center, Western Pacific Ocean; material: Seawater | place: Tonga | collected 2009 | depth 2000 m m | reverse complement strand
AACCGTTTCCATATTATCGCTTTGCGCAGTAAAGCCAGCTTAGCTTTAATTGGAGACATATAAGGTCAAAAACCCGACCTCAAGGAAAACATTGGATGCGGATTATGAAGATGAAACACAAACTTATATCTTGTTTATTTTTAGCCAGCACATTCGGTCTGTCTGCCCAAGCAGTTGCGCAGCAAAGCGATAATATGGAAACGGTTGAGGTGACCGGTAAACATCCGGCTTCCTGGTACCGTGACCAGGCAGAGCAAAAAGAACAGGATTTCTACACACTGTTCAATAGTCTGATTGACAAAGAAGAGTTTAAAGTCGAGTGCAAATACAAAAAGCGCGACAACAACTCCAGAGTTAAAGCGCGTATCTGCGAAGCACAATTTGTTTCAGATATTATGAATAAATCCTACCCCGGTTTAGGGCGAAAAGCCCGACAACTAGCCCGTGAACAGGAATACAGAAAGAAAGCTACTGAACAGGTTGCGTATATGGAAAAACAAATTAATGCCCATGAATCCCTGAAGCAAGAATACATTCTGTGGCAAACCGCGAAACAACAATATCTGAAAGTAAAAGATTCAGATTAACAGTCCTCATTGATAGTTGTTCTGAACTGCGTAGGCGGCCAGAGCAGCTATCACATAAACAAACTGCTTTATTTCTCTGGAGACGTGTTTTGTAAATTATGGAAGATACCTATTCTGACGGTTTCGAAAATCGTCAAAAGATTAAAAATAATTTAGAGTTTTTCAGCGAGCCTGAGCCATTTTTAGTTTGTTACGCCTAATTTCTACCGGGTAGATATATATTTTTCACGATAGGTTGACCTGATGAGGAACAGCCTGACACATAGAATTCAACAGATTTTCCAGCAAGATATGCCGCCATTATCATACTAAATTTTGCTGACCTGGTTTGTTCAGTATCGTCAGGGTGATTGCCAACAATATATTTACTATTATTTGAACAATCATCCGGATTCTCCCAAGTGCCATAAACTTCAAAACTGCCCGTGCTTCCCATACTAGAAAAGCGACTAATTTCTGCTTTTCCCGTATAGCCTCCAGCATTAACTACCTGCGGTAACACTAGTATTGAGATCGCTAACTTATTTAGATGTGTCATATATAATTTCCAAGGTTTCAACTGCGTAGTTAACCGCACACAAAATCGCAGTTTGAGCATGTAATTGTAAAAATACCACCAAACTGTTCGTATACATTTTTGATTTATTTAATTTTACAGTTCATTTAACTAAAGCAGGATAATTGTCACAAACCGGATATGTTTTAGCGGCACCAGTAATTTTGCTGCATTCTCCATTGCCTACATAACAACGAAACTTAACCCCAGAAACCAAGGCAGTCAATGCGAATGATAGTGCGGCTGCAGAGGAGTCATGACTATCATGAAAAACAACACCATCCTGACTAGTACATTGAGCTCCTGAGACTACAGGTGACTGCATTTGTATAAAGATGAGGCGCCTTGAATCACCATTGTCTGATTTTTGTACTGTTATTGGAACACCCTCGACGTAGGTTCCAGCGATACAATTTACACCTGTAATATATAAGACAAGCAACATTCTCCATAAATGCTTCATGGTTTCTCTTCTCTGTTTACTGATTGAATACATAGCGCCACTGTTAGCGGCAAGAAAAATATTGGTAAAAAAAGAAATGGAGAGTAACAGATGGGGTTAAAAACTCTAGAGAAAGCGTCATACATTCTAATATTTAGTCCGAGAATGTCACACTGATATGCTCGATATTCTGACAATTCAGGCTTTTTCGCAAACTAAGCCGTAAGCGCAGGTAAAACCTGGAGATTGGCAACAGGGATGTTGCCTAAGTCAATGCAAGTACAGGGACGTAATTTCATTGGCGGTCTTCAGGTGCTGCGCTTGAGGCTGATGTATTCGCGCGCCAAGGGCAAAAGGGGGTTTTAGGGGATCGCCCCTAAGAAAAGTCACATCAGAATTCGGAACTATCTAAAAGCTAAACCACCAGTAACAGAAACGCCCCACCTATTCCCAACACTGAGTAATACTGTGGGCCAGATTCAAATTTCTGCAGCAATGAGAAGTAAACCAAAGCCACACAAAAAGAAACAACGCTCCAAATTACCACACTGACAAAAGCACCACCCGACACTAACGCCGCGAATACAACTGAGGCCGTGTACAAAGTTGTCGCAAAAGTCGGATTGTTCGTTGCATCCAACAACTTTAATGCTGCAATCAGAAAGACTAATTCAATTAACATACTGTTTCCTTACCTATTCAAATTCCAAAACCACCAGTGTCAGATACTAACTAACAAGAATCAAAGACGATACCCATTCTAATTGTGTTAAAAATCCAGCCTCGGTTAGGTTCGAACTTCGGATAAATCAGACCTTTTCGCGAGATAAGCCGTTAACGCAGATAAAACCTTAAGATTGGTAGCAGGGATGTTACCAATCTTCGACTAATGCGCATGAAGCTTATGTATACTCGCACCAAGGGCAAAAAGGGATTTTAGAGGATGAAGTAACCCCATAAATTCTTAACACTTTGCCCTTGTCTTTAGTCCATTGCAATAGACTCAATATACCAAGATTGATCTTCATACCTAACTCTCAGTGAGCGTTCTGATACTTGAGCAGCCAAAGCTGTTGATACAATGTTTTTTTCTATGTCACTTAGCGTTCCAACGCTACTATTTACACGTACAAACGGTAATGCAATATCATTGGAACATCCATTTGTACTCATGGGGGCAGTTCCACTTATGTCTTTAAAATAAATAAATACATTTCCGCCATTACTCTTACAGATCTCAATCCTTTCAACTTTACCGTTAAAATATTGTGTTGCCGAAAAAGAGTTACTTGAAATAATTAAAAGAATCGTGACCAATAAAGTAAATTTCATAATGCATCCTATTTATGCTTGAAGTGCTAACGGTGGAAATAACCGAAGGAAATTTTTTGGCTATAATGCCTTAGGACGAGAGATCGACCAATTAATTTCTGCCGTGTCAATTATCTCCCTAAAATGACAAGCGTTTAAGCAACAATGTCAATCTAGCACCACCATTGGATATTACCTATAGTACAATTCTGGCAAGCATGTCTTCTTCATCCTCGTCCATGCCAACTTCCACGAAGCCAAAACTGGCGTAATAGTCCTTTGCTACCGGATTATTGGGATCATAGCAAATCTCTATTTCTGTAATACCCGATGTAGCTTTGATTTCCTCAATAGCCATGGTCAGAGCTTGCCTGCCAATACCTCGATTTTGATGCTGATGATCCACCATAAAACGCCAGATAGAGACCTTAAAATCTGTTTCCAAAACCCACATTAAAAAGCCAACAGCTTGTTGCCCCTCATAAATAGCCCGGCAGGTAAAACCAGAATTGTAGTTGGCTTCCACCAATGACCACATGTTAGAAGCTACATAGTCCTGTTGCTCATCTAAAACGTCAAGATCACACACAACTTCATAATTTGTTTGGTCAATTTTACGCAACGAAATATACATATAATTCCTTATAACTGCACTTTAGTGCCGCGAAACCGTGCTTCCAGCTCACTTACTCCCAAACCGTTTTTCTTGAAAACCTTAATTTGCACCGGAATACGATCTTTCATAGCCTCGATATGGCTAATTACATTAATCTAAAGATGAAACTCATTTTAATATTGTTAAATACCCAGCCTCAGTCATGTTCGAAGTCCGGATAAATCAGGCCCTTTCGTGAGATAAGCCGTAAGCGTAGGAAAAACCTGAAGATTGGCAACAAGGATGTTGCCTAAGTCAATGCAAGTACAGGGACGTAATTTCATTGACGGTCTTCAGGTGCTGCGCTTGAGGCTTATGTATTCTCGCGCCAAGGGCAAAAGGGGGTTTTAGGGGATCGCCCCTAAGAAAAGTCACAGCAGGAACCGGAATTTAATGGTTCGCAACGAAATATCCATATGACTCCTTATTACTACACTTTAGTGCCGCGAAACCGTGCTTCCAGCTCACTTACTCCTAAACCGTTTTTCTTGAAAACCTTGATTTGCACTGGAATGCGATCTTTCATTGCCTCGATATGGCTGATAACACCAATCGTTTTACCGGAGGCATTCAGGTTGTCTAGGGTATCCAGCGCCAAATCCAGAGTTTCTACATCCAGGGTTCCAAAACCTTCATCAAGAAACAAAGAGTCGATGCTGGTTTTATGACTCACCAGATCAGACAACCCCATTGCCAGTGCCAGACTCACCAGAAAACTCTCTCCACCAGACAATGTTTTGGTATCCCTTTGACTATCTGCCTGCCAGGTGTCGGTGACCTTAATTCCCAGACCGTCCACCTGCTCCCGGGTCAACAAATAACGACCATGCAGTTGCTGTAAACGTCGATTCGCCAAATGAATCAGGTTATCCAGGGTTAACCCCTGAGCAAATTTGCGAAACTTTTCCCCTTTCGCATGACCAATCAGATCATAGAGATATTGAATGTCATCATAATTTTCTCTGAAACAGGCAATTTCTTCAGCCAAAGTCGCGTGAGCAATCCTGACCTGATCATCTCGCTGTAACTGATTACGCAACTGCCCTGATTTTTCCGCTAACTGTTGCAATTGGTCAGAGATCTGTTGCTTGTCAGCCTGAAAATGACTAATCGCCGCTTCACTTGTGTCAAACTCAACCGCCTGCATTGTGGTGCTTTTTGCCAAATGGCTGGCCAACTTTTCCGCTGTCGCATTGCACAGGGTTTTAGCATCTTGCTCAGCTTTGTTGAGGCGGTTGGTGTCTTCCCGGAGCTGCTGCAATTCTGCATCGGAAAGTAACGCCTGAACAAAAGCGTCTTCGTCCGGAAACTGACTTTGAGCTAGCTTTTCCTCAAATAGCTTTTGGGCGACATTCAGTTTTTCACTCTGCTGCCCTGACTGCTGTGACATAGCCTCTAATCTGTTGCTGGCTGCAACGAATTGATGCTCAGCCTGGCGAAGTACTCCTCTCTCCTGCTCCAGACTTTCCCGGCAAGCCTCTACCTGACTTTGAGCCTGCACAATCAGTTGCTCGCCAGACTGAGTGCCCGCCAGTTGGCGCTGTTTATTGTGCAATTGCTCCAGCCGCTCTCTTAGTTCATTCAAAGTGTCAGAATAAACCTGATTTTGCGCCTGCTGTTGCGAACATTGATTATGCTGATAGCTCAGCTCTGACTCTAGTTTTTGCAACGACGACTGAATTTGCTGTTGCTGAACCTGCTGATTTTGAAATTGTGATTGTTGACTGCTCACCTGTGCAAACCAGTCTGCAGAGGGTAACTCCGTCATAGTCGCTGGCAAATCAACCCGTTGTAACTCAGCCAATAAGCTTTCTGACTGTTGCTGCTGCTCGAGTTGCAACTGTTCGACTTCCCTGCTTAATTGGATGCACTGTTCCTGCAACAACTGATACTGACTTTGTTGCGTCAGTAATTGATGCTCACGCCCAGACAGCTGATTTTGTAACTGTGCAGAGTGCTTCTCCAAGGCAACAACATCGACCTGGAGAGTACTATAAGTGTCCAATAGTTGTTGCAACTCCCCTTGTCGGGATTCGTATCGCTGCAACAGCTCCACCAAGGCATCACCATCTGGCAGACCACATTCAATACTCAATTGGTGGCTAGTCTGAATTTCCTGCCATTGCTCCATGAGTTGATTGCTCAATTGCACGGCATGATGGACAGCTTTTTCTGCCTGTTGACATTGTATCTTCAGAGATTCCAGTGATTCTCTGGCAGCACTGCCCTGTAGTTTGATATTTTCAAGCTCTTGCTCCGCTGCCATTTTTTCTTTTAACAGCAAATCAGAATCCACATCAGGTGGCTGCAATGCATGCTCTTTTGAACCACATAACAGGCAAGGCTCACCTTGCACCAGTAAATCGCGGTACTGCGCAATCTGTGCCGTTAAATCCAGTTGCCTGCTTAGACTCTTGAGCAATTGATCTTGTTGCGCATAACGCTGCCTTAATTGCTCCACCCGCTGCTCTGCCTGGCTCAGCTCTGTTGCACCTGCCTGTAGTAATGACGTTTGCTGGCTCTGTTCCCGTTGCTGCTCCTGCCATTGTCTTTGCACTTCCTTAAGTCGCAGTAATAGCGGAATTTGTCTGTACAAACGCTGAATTTCATTTTGGTATTCAGCCCGTTGAGATTCGCTTAATAAATCATCCCGTTGCTTTTGTAGCGCCGCCAATTTTGTTTGCTCAGTCGCCAGCAATTCCGCTACTTGCTGTTTTTCCACTTCGGATTGAGAGATTGCTTCGCGAAGCGAATGAGCTTGCGACTCCTGCACCTTCAACTTATTTTGTTTTTCCAGCAACTGTTGCGCCAATTTTTGGAGCTGCCCAGCCCTTTCCTGCCAGCCAGATAGCTGACCTCCAATTTGTTCCAACCAGCGATTAGCTTGCAACCAGTCTGTAACTTCTTGTAATTCCTTTTGTTTTTGCTGCTGAAGTTGTTGAGATTCACTGAGCTTTGCTTGTAACGCCTGCAATGCCGTATCGCCTTGAGTCGTGTGACGCTGAATATCTTCCAGTTGTACCTGCGTAGCACTAATATCCTTTTCCAGAGGGATGAGTTCTTTCCGAACCATTTTCTCAGTCACAGCCAGGTGTCCATTGGCCTCACTCAACAAGGCTTCTTTTTGCAGCAGTTGTTGTTCTGAAGCCTGCTTTTGTGCTTGTGCCTGCGTTTTTTCCTGCTCAACCTGATTGTATTGCTGGGACAGACTCTGCAACTGTGAGCGAATTTCCGCGATAGCCTGCCATTGGGGCTTGAGTTGCAACGCAGCTTCTGCATTGTTCAAGCTTACAAACCAGTCCGAATGGGTATTAATAGCCAACTGAGCTGCCTGCAGTCGCTCTTCACTGTTTTGCCTCTGCTGTTCCAGGTCTTGTTTCTGCAGCCACCAGTTGAGCTGATGTTCAGTGCTCTGCAACTTGCCCTTCAGGACGTTACCAGAGCTATTGCAACTTTCCAGCTCGGCTTCTAACTCCTCTCGAACTTCTGCAGTCAACAATTCACTGCTGGCCAATTGGGCTTCCATTTGCTCCAGCTGCCGTCGCGCTTCGGAGCGTTGTTCAGCCACGCGTTCGGAGATTCTTCCGTAAATTTCAGTGCCCGTCAGCTCCTCCAGCAAGGCAGCTCTTTCCTCTTCCCTGGCATTCAAAAAAGCAGCAAATTGCCCCTGTGATAACATCATAGAACGGGTGAAACGAGCAAAATCCAGCCCGGTTATCTGCTCTATAAGTTCCGCTTTTTGCTTAATTTGCGACGCCAGGATTTGACCTGATTCGACTTCAGCCAGCTCTACATCAGCGGGCTGAAACTTACCATCTGCCTTGCCTCTCGCCCTGCGCATCGACCAACTGGCACGGTAAGATTTTCCTTTTACATCAAACTCCACTTCGGCACTGCACTCAGCGCAGCCTCGGGTCATAATTTCATTACTGGACTGGCTTAAGGCCCCTAATCGAGGAGTCTGGTGATAGAGCGCAACACAAATGGCATCCAATAATGTGGTTTTACCAGCTCCGGTGGGCCCGGTAATGGCAAACAGGCTGTTATCGCTGAACTCTGGCGCAGTAAAGTCAATAAACCAGTTGCCGCGCAAAGAGTTCAGATTGGAAAATGCCAGGGACAGTATTTTCATTTGCCATTTTCCTCACTCGTCTCAGCATCCTGCTGCAAATCCTGTTCAATCTGGTGAAATATTGATTTCAAACGATCGATGCGTTTTTCGTCTTCTTCGGAAAAGCTCTCCAGCGCCAGACGCCGTTCAAATACCTGCATCGGCTTTAGCTCATTCAGGGTTTCAATATAATCATCCGATAATACCTGGCGCCGACTCTTTCGCTCCCGGGTGATTTGCAAAATTTCGATACTGGTATTCTCTGTGATCAGCTGAAAGCGTTGCTGCAAATCGGATAAAAAATCATGCTCAGACACTTCGAGACTCAGCCAGATGGAGGTCTCTTTATCCAATGCATTAATTTGAGTTTCCAGTTCACTCAGATTACCTTTTAGCTTTTTCATTACCTGAAAACAGGGTACATCCACTGCTTCAATAGACTGCAAGCTTCCCTGTTCGAAACATACCAGATTGACGCATTTGTTGTGATTGAGCTCATCAAAGCTCAGAGGAATCGGAGCGCCAGAGTAACGAATATGCTCTTCACCAGCCACTTTCTGTGGCTTGTGTATGTGCCCCAGTGCGATGTAATCGGCTTGCGGAAAATCACTGGCGGGAAAACCGTCCAGGCTGCCAATATAAATATCTCGTACTGATTCTGTTTGCGACACCCCGAGGGCAGAAAGATGCCCGGTCATTAAAATAGGTAAGTGTAACCCCTTGTCTTGTTGTAAATGTTTCGCCTGAGTTGCCAGTTGCTGATAATAATCCTTTATCGCCGCTCCTAACTGCTGCCGCTTTTCTAACCCCGTTTGCGCTGCGCTGGAGAGCAATAAATCTCTTGGCCGAATAAAAGGCACAGGTGCGACAATTAGCCCGGGAACACCAGCAGCATCTTCCAGCACTAAAATAGCATCTTCAGGTTTATCATCCACCTGACTGATCACGTGAGTATTCAGGTGTTTTAGCAGATCTTTAGATTCGTTGAGTACCGCCACTGAGTCATGATTTCCGGCCACAAAAAGTAAGGTACATTTCAGCTCCTGAGCACCAATAATAAATTGATTGAATAACTCTCTGGCGTAACTAGGTGGCGTACTGGTATCAAAAATATCGCCGGCTACCACTAGGGCATTCACCTGCTCCCGCTCAATTAATTGCAACAACCAGTGAAGAAATTGTTGATGCTCGTTTTTGCGATGACGGGTATAAAAATGCTGACCTAAGTGCCAGTCAGAAGTGTGAATGACTTTGAACATAGTAATTGGAATTATTAATGATGAAAATCAGAGCGAGTCGGACTACTAAAATATACCGTATATTGTTCGGCATTAATCCCTTTTTTTATACACTTCGTACCGAACTCGATGACAATATTTCCTGAAAAGACTATTGTTGCCAAGCTTTTGTCACAGGAAAAACCGAAAACAATGAGGAAAACCATGATTAGAACCCTGTTAAAAACAGCCGCCCTTACGCTGGCAATTACCAGTTTCACTGGTATCGCCAGTGATTTTGAAAGCACCAAAACTAAGCTACAACAAGCCATGCAGTCAGAGTTGCGCAGCGACGCAGAAAAACAGCGCGATGACAATCGCATGCCAATTGAAACCCTGGAGTTTTTCGGCTTACGCGATGATATGAAGATTGTGGAACTCATTCCGGGTGGCGGCTGGTATACCCGTCTTCTGGCCCCAACCTTGGCTGAAAAAGGACAGTATTTTGCAGCTCTGGGCACAGGCAGAATAAAAGACTGGGTAAGCACTGCCGGGTTCGAAAAAATGACCATTGTCGCTGAAGATGCCAAAATCTACCGCGCCGAGGGTGACCGATTTTATTCGTTGGAATTACCCGAAAGTGGTCTGGGTGTCAGCGACGCCGATATGGTTTTAACCTTCAGAAATTACCACAACTTTTCTGAAGAGGGTCGTCGTGCCATGAATGAAGCGGCTTTTGACGCCTTAAAATCCGGCGGCATCTACGCCGTTGTTGATCATACCGCCCGCCACATGGAAGAGCCAAACAGAGAAAATCGTCGCCGTGTCGATCCGGTATTAGCCATCAAAGAAATTCTGGAAGCCGGTTTTGAGTTTGTGGATTACTCTGATTTGCATTATCGCAAAGATGACGAACTGATCTACGAAGTGGGTCGCAAAACAGTAACCGGTAATACCGACCGCTGGACTTTCAAGTTCCGTAAACCCTAAAACTGCAGGCGGGTACGGGCTAGCGCGTACTCGCCTACAAGCTAAAAGAAAACTCTCGCGCCCACCTTAACCACAGGATCTTCGTCACCAGCGGTTACGGTGCGCAGTTCATTCAGATCCTGTAAATCCGGAACCGCGTAGTCATCAGATAAGATGTTTTCCACTGTCAGATAAGCCTGCCAGTCATCCCGGTTATATTGGTATTGCAGGTTTAACAAAGCCGTTTCATCCACGGCAGCACGCTCTGTCGCGTAACGAAGGCTAAAGCCCAAACTATGTCTGGCATTAACATCCCAAACTGCCCCAAACCTCGCCATCCAGCGCGGTACAAACTGACGACCAACATCTCTGTCGGATTGGCTATTGCCTCCATGCTGATAACTTAAGTTGGAAAACCATTTGGTATTTTTGGTGACAAACTGATAATCCAGCTCCAGGCCATAGCGTTCAAAGTGGTCGGTGTTTTCAAAGCGTACCTCAAACTCATTGCTCAAGCGTTGAACAAAATCATGAGCGTTTGTCCAATATAAATTGGCGATAAACAAGGTATTGTCTTTTGTAAAGGTGTAAGCCAGATCCAGCGAGTCAACAGTTTCCGGTTTAATGTCAGGATTGCCAACAATAACCCCGGGCGGTATGTCTATTCCCTTTTGAAAAAAGTTGGGAGAATTAAAGCCAGAGGAATAAAGCAATTTTACGGAGCTATGTTCATCCAAAGACTGAATGAGGCTGATGCGCGGGAGTATATTAGAGCCAGAAGTGTCATTGTGCACATAGCGACCACCAATTGACACCCGCAAATCATCAAAATCCCTTAACCATTGACCATACAAAGCCCATTCGGTGATATTGTCTTTATCCATGGTTTTTACCCTGATAACACCATCAGCATCGGTATTCAGGTAATCTCCGGTTTCCCGGCGCTCCACTTCAAGTCCGGCCACAATTTCAGTTTGGGCATCCCACTGATTGATATATTGACCACCAGCTCGGTAACGGTTGTTGTCTGAGCCATCACCAAAATTCTGGACACCAAACTCACTGCCATTAAACAAACGTTCAGTGGGAATACGCAAAAAGAAGTTATTGTAATCTGCGAAGAATCTTAGCTGCTGAGTATCCCAACGCCAGCGTTTGTCGAGCTTTAGCAATCGACCTTCCTGCTGCATTTCTCCCAGATTGAACATGGATGCTGCAGCTGCAAGCCCCTGTATATTGGAACGGAATTCCTGATATTGCACAGAAAAATCCTCTGAGTGCCAGCCAAACATCACCGACTTATCGTCCGGTTGCTTGCTGACCAAACCGCTACTGGGGGTTTCCGGCGGTAAAAATACGGGAGTGGGTCGATTGTCGTAAAAAGCTTGATACTCATGACTTTTATGCCAGTGAGACGATACTGAAAAAGTACCACCTTTAAATTCCACGCCGTAGTTTAAGGCTATTGATTTTCCACCTTCGGTATTTAGTGTCGCAACTGCACTGCCACCGGCCGCTTTTCGGGTAACAACATTAATGACGCCAGCAGAAGCATTAGTTCCGTGGAATACGGTTCCCGGACCGCGAATTACCTCAATATGACTGATGGCTTCCAGGGGAATACCTGCCAGCGGAATATCATTATGCGACGACTGCCAATAGGGCACTCCGTCCAACAAGAATAATGTTTTTTGATTAAAGGCTTCAAAAAAGCCACGCAGCATTACAGATTGAGTGCCAATAGCCGTATGTTGTACATCAGCCCCTGGCAACATTGAGATTAAATCTGCCAGGTTGTGGATACCCATTTTCTGAAACACGGCAACATCAACACGCGACACCACTGCAGGTGCTTTGAGAATGTTTTCGGACTGAGTAGAGGCGACGCTCACTTCCAACTCTAACAATTGCTCAAATGATAACAGACCCAATTCTTGGGCCTCTGAATTTTCAGGTTGAGCTTGCAATGAACCAGCGAGCAGCATTGCAATCACGCTAACCTTAAATGTCGTAGAGCAATTTAGTGTGCGCATTTATTACCTGTAGTAATAATTATCTGTCAACTAAACCCCGATGCGGACAGACTAGTTAAAATATCCTGGGTACATGCTTACAGTTTGGCTCAAAAAAAAAGATTTACCACTAGCAATTAGTATTATGAAACTGACTGCATTTACACAGTTCATCAACAAAGCGTTGAACCAATAAATTGGACCAGGGAGTGTCTTTGGCATGGGCAATAACCTGATTAAAATGTTCAGCATTTTGAGTGTATTGAGCGCGAAAAACCGAAAGCCGCTCGATTAAGATATCTTTATCCACTTCTGGGTGAAACTGAAATGCCCAAAAGGGCAAATCTTGTACTTTAAATGCATGAGGGCACTGCTCTGTGTATGCCAGCAATTCGCAACTTTGAGGGAGTTCTGGTGCGCGTTCCCGATGCACACTAACCGCATAAAAGGGATTGGGAAAACCGGAAAACAACGGGTCCGCCTCTCCCTTTTGGGTAATTTGAATTGGCAAAGTGCCAATTTCAAAATCAGCCTCGTCACGCACTATCTCGCCCCCCATAGCCAGAACCGCTAACTGAAACCCGAAACAGGAGGCAAAAGTGGGTTTACCGATATCCTTACAATACTGCAGCAATCTCACGCAATCTGGTACGAAAGGGTAGACTTCAGGTTCCAGCACACTGGCTTCGCTGGCACCGCCCACCAAAACAGCGTCAAAGTTATCGACAATCTGAGGGGAAAACCTCGGCTGGTCAAACACGTTAAGTACAGATAACTGCTCAGCGGCAATACCGGCAAACCGGACAAAACTGTCGAACTCTTCTTCCCGTACCTGAGGCTTATCCCGAATCTGAACAAGCAGTAACTTAAGCTCTGAACGTGATTTCATAAATTCCTCAACCTGTTTTTTACCGTTAATACCCCAGTCGTCGGTTTACCGCAACTGGAATAACCCCTTTGTCGCAATATTCAAGCAGATTTTCCGCAATCACTTTACTGGCGGTAAACGGGTTAGTTGGCGCTGAAATATGAGGTAATACAGTCACTTTAGGATGACGCCAATACTGATGTTCCTTAGGCAGCGGTTCGGTTGCAAATACATCGAGTACAGCATGACGCACAGCGCATTGAGACAAACACTTGAGCAGAGCTTCGTCGTTAATGATTTTGCCGCGCGAGAAGTTGATGAGATAACTGTCAGTTGCTAACCATCCCAGGGTTTCCTCATTCAACAAGCCTTTGGTATCTTCGGTTAAGGGCAACAACACCACAGTAATATCCGCGATACGCAATAAATTGCGCAATGCTGTTCGCCCCGAAGACGCGTAAATATCATCTACTACAGGTGCCGAGTGGCGAGCCCAACAATGTACCTGATAGCCAAATGAAGTTAATAACTGTGCGCTTTGTTTTGCCATATTCCCGGCGCCCAACAACACGACATTGAGTTCTTCGTTTGGCGTCACTGGATGAGGCTGCCACAATTGCTGAGATTGTTGTTGTCGGTAATCAGGATTGTGGCGCTGGCAATTCATCACCCAACACAAAACGCTATGAGCCATTGTTGTGGCGAGAGCCGGGTCCTCCATTCTCACCACAGGAATGTTACCCAGAGTAGAATTTGCCAACAAGTTTTCTACCCCGGCCCAGGTACTCTGAACCCATTTCAGCGATGGAAGTTGGCTAAAATCCACCTCATCGGCGTTAGCCACAATAGCCACTTCGACCCGTTTTTTTTCATCACTTGAGAGTTCACTAAGCAATTTAAACTGGTGTTCTGGCATATTTAACTCAAAGGCCTGTAACCATTTAGTTGCGGCGCTGGTCTTTTTATTAGGTACAAACGGGATTAACATTTTCATCACCTTGTTTCTTGCACGCATCTATTGAATAATTCGCTAAACACTATTACGCGCAGTACTATGCTTCAATTCGCTCTGGAAGGCACTTTTCACAATAATGTCAGCAATATCTTTGCGGCATGGCATGAACCTGACAAATTAATCAATTGGTTTAATCTGAACGATCTGGTTATTGGTCAAATCATGTCAGATTTCAGGGTCGGAGGAAAATTCCGTTTTCATTTTTATGATATCACCGGCGCCTCACACATCTTGATGGGGGAATATAAAGACATCCAGCCCAACGTGCGCCTGCTATTTACCTGGCAATGGATTGGAGAGCCACATTTAAGTGAAGTAGAAGTTCTATTCGATGATGTTGATGAGAACACCACAAATATTCAGCTTATTCATTCCGGATTTGATGATGAAGAAGATCAAAGTTTACATCATGAAGCCTGGGTCGGATGTTTAGATCGGCTGGTTTTGGCCAGCCGAAAAGGTGCTTAGTAATCTGATTATCGGCTCAAAACGGATAGATTATCGATACGCCTGCGACGGTGGCCTTTTCCCCATCAATGATATCCACCGCCATTTCTGGTGCCAGTATGTAGCCATCCCCAAAAAATTCGTAGGACGCACTGAGGCGCATTAAATCCTTGTGTTTGACTTTTTTGCCGCCAATGCGCTCTTCACCGTAGCCTAAGCCTAAACGCCAATGGTCGCTGGGATGATAAAAGAACGAGCCTACCCAAACGTTTACACCATCACCATCGTGACCTTCTTTGGTACGCTCCCAAACGCCACCAACGCCAAACTGTGAGGACAGTTTATATTCATAGCCAAATCCCACCGTAGTGTCTGTTTCACTTTCGAAATTAGTAGCCCCCAGGAAAATCGCAGGATAGTGTTTTGCATCTCCGGCAGCTAAAGCAGTAAAAGCAGATAATGACAACACCACGACAGTGGTCAGTTTTGTGATGACGTGCATAGGCATAATCCAGGTTGTGTGTTCATTGTTTTAGTTCGTTGTTTAAAAACTTAGACGCTAATGTCAGCTAAATCAATGTTGAGAATTTTGGCAAAATGATCCAGTTTGGTTTTAGTATCAGCTTCCGGATCATTGGCAGCGACTATGGCCACGCACTCTGCGGCAAGTGACAACTGATGCTCATCCAAAGTCTCTTTTTCTTTGTCCACCATGGCGGTTAATAATCTGAGCAGGCTCATAGCCAACTGCGGATTATTAGGTGACAACTTAAATGCCTGGGTCAAATTTGCATAGGCAGGTTTAAAGCGCTTTTCTTTAAAGTGCACTTTTGCCATTTCACCCAATTCTTTTGCAGTGAAGTGAATTTCTTTGCGCTCGATTTGTTCCTGCTCAACGTATTCGCTGATCACGCGCCCGGACCAGGTATCACCACCAATCTGCTTTTTAACTTCTTCCAGCAACTTCAGGCTTTCTTCCCTGTGTCCCAACTCATGGAAAGCTTTCACCTTTTCCAGGTTTTCATCTATTGAGCCAGACGGCTCTTTTGAGACACTCTCTTTAAGTAACTTGTCGGCTTCTTTTTTATTTTGGCGAACACACAACAAACGCACCTTTATCACCGTCAGAGGTTCCGCCAATTGCCGTCCAAACTCAGCTTCAAGCTCACGCATCATGCGTTCAATTTTTACAAACAAGCTGCGGGCCTCGATGTCAGATAAGGTGGTTGCCAGATCCAGTGCCGTTCGCAATACATTGAGACGTAACTCAGGGCTATCGTGGATGGAGTTTTTTGCATATTTAGCGACATTCTGAGCCGCCATATACTGTCCCATGCGATCGTGGTTCAGGCGAGCCAGATCACAGGATTTGCGATTGCGCTCAATGTTCCTGGGGGCAAGTTGGGTTGCGGTCTTTATCTCTTCGTAAGCGTTTTTATAATCTTCGTGTTCAATGTAGTACTGTGCCAACACGTCGTACACCAGAAACCGGGTATCTTCACGCTCTTTTAACTCTGTGATTTTAGGTTCGGCTTCTTCCAACTTGTCTTGCGCCAGCATTGCTCTCAACAAACCAATGCTGACCCAACCATATTTATACTCGTGCTGTAATTCTTCGTAATACCTTTGGGCTTCTTCATATTCGAATAATTTAAACAAGCACTCGCCTTTAATGCGTTTAATATTGGGAAAGTAATGGGCCAGTTCATTGCGCTTCAACAACTCGTCAGCCAGGTAGATTGCCGAACTGTAGTTTTCGGTATCAACGCAAAAATACAATCGATGTAGTTTCTTGCGAACTTCGAAGATATGTTTCAGGCGGTTCTCCACCCGACTTCTGTCCAGCGGCTTAACCCAAAAATCATTGGGTTGCATTTCTACAACACAATGCACCAATTCGGGTGCCGTCTCAGCACTGAGAAAAATAACTGTGGTGGCTTTAGTGACATGCCCTTTGAACTTCAACTCTTCCAGCAAATGAAAGCCGTCTTTGTCACTTTGCACGTTAAAGGAGATTAAAACGATATCGAATTTGGTTTGCTCACAGCGTCGAACTGCATAATAAGCATTTTGAGCGGTGGCTATTTTTGAAATGCCAATTTCCAGCATCGCGCTTTTGATGAGCTCATGTACCAATGGATCTTCATCGATTATCAATGCTGTGAGTTCGCTCACTCTGCGAGCCGGTGGAATATCTATCAATTCCCAAATCCTTACCTTAAAACCTCGAATCAGAGCAGATTCCTGAATACCGGAAACCCTCGCCAAACGTCATTGCTTTGCCACCAATACAGGCGGTAATTACAGACGGTCTCAAATTCAAGTATATAACAAAAAAGGAAGACGAAAAGAAATGGGATCAGCAAAATATGCCGCAAAATGATGATATCAGCGACATCAGGGCAGATATTCTGCCCCGACTGACAGGAATTCGCTTTATTTCAAACTTTGTAAAAGGCTCATTGCGTCATTTTCAGTGAGCGGTTTTAAACCTTCCTCAGCAATATATTGTTCAATACCGTCGTAATGGCTGTTGGCAGTCACGTAATAAGTGTCACTGTCATTACCTTTAATGGCAAACACTTGCTTTTCCCATTGTCCCTGCTGATAACAAGTTAATCCATGTTCAACATTGCCGGCTTCTCGGGCATAATACTCCCGGCACAATGACTGATTTTCATCCAGGAAACTTTGCACAACCACCACTTCTGTGCCGTTTTCAGAAAGCCAGTTTTCATCATCAGCCAACTGACTTAGCATGCTGTCCTTTAAATTAATACCATTGTCCGCAGGTTGACTAACAAACAAATATCCCATGATACATACCACTGCCACCGATGCTGCCAATGGCAAAACGCGTCGCCACTGCCAGTCTGAGTTGGTATTGCTCACCTTCTCTTCGGTTTTTAACAGGGCCGCAATTTCATCGCTGAGAGGTTCATCTTTAAAATCCGGAATAACGGTTTTGACATTGTCGCTCAACGCTTTTAATTGCTGATAAAGGTTGTTAAATTCTGGTTCTGCCAACAAACGACGCTTGACCGTAAGCACGCTTTCAGCGTCAAGCTCACCGTCAATATATTGAGATAATAAATCGTAATCTTCTTGTTTCATCGTTGTACTCACAGTTTACTTTCGATTAACTCCAGCATCTTCTTCCGTGCTCTGGACAATCGGCTCATTACCGTACCTTGTGGAATCTCCAACACTTCAGCAGCCTCGGCATAACTATAGCCTTCAACAATCACCAGACTGATGATCATACGTTGCTCATCACTCATTTGGTCCAACACATCCAGCACTTGCTCCAGTGTATATGCGCTCTCCTGATTGCCCTCTGAGACATCCTGATCCATGTTAGGTATCTTGTTTTCCGTCACAGCTTTAAGCCTGACATCGCGGGCGCGTATTTCGTCAAGCCAGATATTTTTACACACCCGTAAAATCCAGGGCACAGCTGAAACATCTTTGGGCAATCCCTTTTGCAATAGCTTTAACACCAAACTTTGCACCAGATCATCAGCGTCGGCTTTCTGGCCAGTTAGCGAAAAAGCAAACCGCCTGACCCTGGGCAACTCCTCCACCAATATCCTTTTCAAATCATCTTGAGAGTGATTCATCCTTACCTTCTGTGAATAGAACGTGACACGATTACAATTTATTCCAAAATTTTTTCTATTAAGGGATTTCGATAATGACGTTATCAAGTAATAATGAGTTATAACGTGAAATAAATCACAAACTTCACCCGTTATACCATACTAAGTTAGTGTAAAATAATGGGTAAGTCATGAAAATCTTGAAAGGTGTGACATTGGATAGCTTATTCAGCCATAAACATATGCATGTTTTTTTGCGCGTGTATCAGGCGCTTTTTGCGCTTGCGGTTTTTTGCGTCACACTGTTCAGTATTTCATTTGCTCAGGCCAATGACAGAAACTCCGAAAGACGCGCCGAACTGGCGATAGAACGAATGACGGAACATCAGGCTGAACGAGCCATACGCCGTGCTGAACGCATTGCTGAAATTCAGGCACAACTAGCTAACGAAGAACAAGGCCGTTACACAAGTGTCCGTGCCTCTGAGCGCGCTGTAGAGCGACACCTGGAAGAACAAGCGTTAGCCCGGTTGACGGGCCAGCAACTACTGCAAATTACAGCCAACAAAGGTAAAATTCGGGATAGTTTTTCCGATACAGAACGCGAACCCGAGCCGCCCACTCGTCCACAAACTCCTGAAGAGCCGGAGTTACCTGACGAGCCACTTAATGACGATGGGCTTGGTAGTTTCGATCCCAATGAACAGGATGAGCCGGGCGAAAAGGGTAATGATGAATTAGAAGAAGTGGAAGACACTATTTCTGAGCAAGTTGAAGATGCCTTACAGGATAGCGGTATTGACAAGGAATTCTCTGATCTACAATTTGAGCAAGCACTGACCTCTATCCATAATGACTCAAGATTATTGAGAGAAATTGATGAGCAACAGGTATGGACCTCCGAATGGGTGATTATGGCGGACGTGGATGCAAAACAAGCCCTTGAAATGGAAGGTTATGAATTCAGTAATGAAGAATTACTGGAATCTTTTGGCAGTATCATTGCCAGTGTTAAAGCTCCTGCTTCTTATAACCTTCACGACGATTACCAGCAGGTGATGGAGCGACTGGAAAAACACGATGCGGTTCTGGATTTTAATCATATCTACACCAACATCTATACCAATGCCATAGAGTATGCTCCCCAAGAAAATCCCGGTATCTCACCGGGCGAATTAATGAGCCTGAAGCACAAAGGCATTCGCATTGGCATGGTGGATACCGCCATCGATCTGAAGCATCACCTGCTGCAGTCTGCGCAAATTAAGCAACAACATTTCACTCAGGACAATCAAAAGCCGGTGTTCAACCATGGTACTGCCGTTGCGTCAGTATTCTCGGGTAAAAGTGAGCAATACAAAGGAATTTTTGAAGAGATTGAATTGTTTAATGCTTCAGTTTTTGTTGAATCAGAAGACACTGGCTCTATCACCACCGCTTTAAGCCTGTTACGCGGGCTTAACTGGCTGGTTCAGCAAAATATCAAAGTCATTAATATGAGTCTTGCAGGTCCACCTAACAGATTACTGCAAAAAGGAATAGAGCAACTGTGCCAACAAGGTGTAGTTATCGTTGCTGCTGCAGGTAATGAAGGTCCTTTCTCAGAACCTATGTATCCTGCCGGTTATAGCTGCGCTGTCGCAGTAACTGCAGTTGACATGGATAATAAACTCTACAAAAAAGCGGTACGGGGTAACCACATAGATGTGGCCGCCTATGGCGTAGACATACTGGCCGCCAGCGACAACCACAGTGCCAGTGCCCAATCAGGTACCTCTATCGCTGCGCCTTTTGTGACGGCCTGGATAGCCAGTCAATTACCACAACAAACCGATGCCAATAACTGGGTAGAATTGGCTTTAAATCGCTGCATTGATTTAGGTGACGAAGGCATAGACCCGCTATATGGCAAAGGTTTGCTGCCGTTAAACAGCGCCGCTTTGTCAGCCCTTAATACGCTTAACGCTAAAACTGATACTGCAACACAAGACTACTGATTTTCTGGTCATAGCTGGCGGAAGGCAACGCTGAGTCCTGCTCGTTGAGGCGAAAGTTAGCTACCGCAAAAAAGTGCTCTGTAAACTGGGTTTCCCATTCAATATCCCATTGCCTGCGATTGTCTAAACGAAAAGCCTCGATATCGGGGTGGATTTGATCATTGTAATTGCGCCGTAAATATCGCCAATTAATCCTAACCTTATGGGCTTTGTCCAACCAACGTAGCTTTTTAACCCAGCCAATTCTGAACTGATTGGAAACATTACTGAAAAGTGGATTTACCGCTTCTTCTTTACCGCTGCGATAGGAAAACATCAAATAGTGATTGATGCCCTGCAAAAAGCGGTAAGCATCTAGCGTAAACTCCCGGCCATCGGCAGAGCGATCGGCATCACTTTTAATGGTTTTGTCCGTCAGGTTGATTCCTAAGTTCATGAACCAGTGTTTACCAATAAAAAATGAAAAATAGGGGGAGTATTGCTGCATAGACAAAAAACCCAGGCTATTGAGGTCAGAGCTAATAGCCTGAGAGCGAAAACCTGCAGTCAATTGTTGAAATTCATGACTATAACCGGCCGAATATATTTGCAGCGACGAATCAAAGGTATTGCTTTGATTGAAGTTCTTACGAATAAGGTTAGCAGATAATAACCACTCGTTGTTCTCATCCGGCGTAAAGCGATAGTTGAGATTCATACGCAATAAACGACTAGAACTACTGTCATCAACCACAGAATCCAGTTCATCAATGATCACTGTTGAATCGTTTTCGACACCGGCCTCTATGCGCCCTTCCCAGCGGTGTTTGTCTTCCTGTTCGGCCAATACAGGAGGCATCAACAACAGCATAGAAAAGCAACTAATCCACCTAAAATTTAAGAAGCACTTCATTCAATCTCTCATATTTTAAGATACATGGAATAAAACTTAATTCCGAATCCTCTCTAGCATAACCAGGCGATTTAATCTCCTTGGAATTTTACCTAAAGGTTCGGAATCGCCTGACATTGATCGCGTTGGGCTGTTCAGCGATTTATTCATCAACGGCGATCTCCACCGTATTATTCCTGTAAAAGTCAAAAAAGTCCTGTTAACCCAGCTTGCTTTACTGTATTTATTACCAGTGTATGCCATGTTGACCAAAGAACAGAGTTTTTTATACCAAGAATGACCCAGGAATTAATTGAAGGTTTTATCCTGTCCCGAAAACAGCTGGAAATTTCAGGCAAAACCTACCTGGATTTTTGGTTGGCCACTGAACACGGCCCCCGTAATATCCGCACCGAAGCCACGCCATTTGTTTTGTTTGTCAGTACCCAGGAACTAACTCCTTTAGCAACTGAATTTCAAAAAAGTAACCCAGACATTAAACGCTCAGATTTATCCCTGCAGCTGTTTTCAGGCCAGCCCTGCACTGCACTATATGCAAAATCCCAGAGCAACTTTTTCGCCCTCAGAGACTGGCTTAAAAATCACCATATTACCTGTTATGAAGACGATATCCGCCTGACCGACCGCTATCTGATGGAGCGATTTGTCTACGGTAGCATCAAAGCTTTAGGCAGTGCAGACCAGCATGGCCGGATCAACAAGGTCAAACTCAAACCTAGCCAATATACACCTGACTTTAGTCCCCTATCACTAGACATTGAGTGCAGCGAAAAAGGCGAACTGTATTCCATTGGTTTGGCAACCGCTGAGCGCCACTGCGTATTAATGGTAGGACCGGCTCAAGAAAATGCACCTGACTGGATCCAATGGGTTTCAGATGAACACAGCTTATTACAGCAGTTTGTTTATGTGTTTAATCAGTTCGACCCGGACGTAATTGTGGGCTGGAGCGTTATCAGCTTCGATTTTCGCTTATTAATAAAACGGGCACAACGGCACAACATTGCTTTAACTTTGGGCAGAGATGGCTCCTTAATGACCTGGCGCGATGCCAAATCCGGAAGCCAGCCGGGATTTTTGAACCTCGCCGGACGTCTGGTGCTGGATGGCATAGACGCGCTCAAATCCGCCACCTATCAGTTCGACAGTTTCAGTCTGGAATCAGTAGCACAGGAATTATTAGGCAAAGGTAAAAAAGTCGAGGATGTGGGTAATCGCATGGCTCATATCAATCATGACTTTATGCACAATAAGATCAAACTGGCGGAATACAATCTTCAGGATTGTTTGTTGGTGTTAGAAATATTCGAAACCACCCGCCTGATGGAATATCTGGTATTGCGCAGCCAACTAACCGGTCTGGAACCAGACAGAGCAGGCGGCTCAGTGGCCGCCTTCACTAATCTTTATCTGCCGAAATTGCACCGAGCCGGTTATGTGGCCCCCAATCTGCCAAAAGATGGTGGCCTCGCCAGTCCGGGCGGATATGTCATGAATTCCAAGCCGGGACTGTATCAAAATGTGCTAGTGCTGGACTTCAAGAGTCTGTATCCCTCAATCATTCGCACCTTTAAAATCGATCCACTGGGCCTGGTGGAAGGTTTAAAATCTCCAGAAAACGCCATTCCCGGCTTCAAAGGCGGCTGTTTTTCCAGAGAGAAGCACTTTTTACCGGATATTATCACGCAGCTCTGGCGGCAGCGAGACGTGGCCAAGCAGGAACAGGACAGCGCCCGCTCTCAGGCCATTAAAATTCTGATGAACTCCTTTTATGGCGTGTTGGGTTCAGGTGGGTGTCGCTTTTACGATACACGTCTGGCCAGCTCTATCACTATGCGAGGTCATGATATTATGCAAACCACAGCTCGCTGGATTGAAGAGCAAGGCCATGAAGTGATCTACGGCGACACAGATTCAACCTTTGTTTGGTTAAGTCAGTGCAAGGATGCCCATGAGGCATGCGAAATTGGCAACCAACTGGCCACCATGATCAACCAACGCTGGCAGGAGAAATTACGGCAAGAGTTTGACCTTGACTGCTTTCTGGAGCTGGAATTTGAAACCCATTTCAGTCAATTTCTGATGCCCACGATTCGCGGCTCAGAACAAGGCAGCAAAAAGCGTTACGCCGGATTGAAAAAAACCGACTCCGGTGAAGAACTGGTGTTTAAAGGATTAGAAACCGTGCGTTCCGACTGGACAGCACTGGCCAAAGAATTTCAGACCCGGCTGTATAGCATGGTGTTCGCCGGTGAGGATGCCAGCCAATATATTGCCGACATGGTCAATAACACCGAACAAGGTCATTTCGACGACAAGCTGGTTTACAAAAAACGTTTACGTCAGGGTACAGACAAATATGTTAAAAACGTGCCACCTCACGTTAAAGCCGCTCGGTTGGCAGATCAGCAGCTTCAGGCACAGGGCAAAGCACGTAAATATCAGCGCAAAGGCTGGATCAAATATGTGCAAACCATCAATGGTCCAGAGCCGCTGGAGTTTCTCAGCAGCCCGATTGATTACCACCATTATGTGGAAAAACAATTGCGCCCCATCGCCGAAGGCATTCTGCCTTTTATTGGCCAGAACTTTGACAGTATCAGCTCCCGCCAGATGGGTTTATTCTGAAAGAGTAACAGACAATCCATGTTCGATAATCCGCTGACAATATTGTCCCTCTAAAAAAGCTGACAGTAATCGCTGGGCATCGTAAACCTGCTCAGCCTTGACCACTCCCAAACCTAAACTCATCCATAACAGCACACAAAAAATTCTCATTGCTTAATCCTTCAACTCTTCAAAAAATGCCAGAAACTCCCCATAGCTGGCGAACTGCCAGGTAGCCTGATGTGACCAGGAGGGCGGTCCTTGCAAGGTCATTAAGACACTGCGCATCCCGGCGTTAATAGCGGCGTTTACATCATGCAAATAGTCCCCGACATAAATCGTGTTTTGCGGCAATAATGACCAGCTTTCGGCAATCTGCAGTAATGCTGTAGGATCCGGTTTGGCCGGAGCACATTCCCGGGTTAATACCTGTTCAAAACTCAGACCGGCTTTTTGCAGTTTAATATCGGTGGCAGAACGACAATTACGGGTCACTACAGCAGTTCGAATCTCCTGCCGCTGCAAGCTCGCCAGCGCCTCTGCCACACCGTCGATAATCTCGCTTTGATGAGCGTCTTCCAGCTCCATGGCTTCTATTTGCGCCATCGCCAGATTGCGACGATGGTCATCAGCAATTTCATCAATGTAATTCAGGATATCCTGTTCAGCAGGGCAACCCACCGCCTCACGCATGGCCACAAAATCCAACTGGGAAGTCACCAAGGTGCCATCCATATCGAATATCACACCGGCCACTGGTGCATTAATTACAGGGTTAATAGTCTACTCTCCACAATTTTCCAGAAGCTGCGACATTTTGTCACAGGGTAATTATTTTATGACAGGTTAAAATCAGTTTTTTGCTTTTATTACTCTCATCATGCCCAATAAAAAAATTAACACATTGATTTCTTTACTTTTTGTTTCATCAGCCAGTTTTGCCGATGGCGAGATTGCCGGCAATACCAGTACGCCCGATAGTCATGCGCCCATTGGCGTTATGGGTGATCATACTCATAACGCCGGAGAATGGATGATTTCTTATCGCTTTATGCAAATGTCCATGGAAGATAATCTGCAAGGCAGTCATGACATTTCTGCACAAGACATAGTCACCAGCATTCCCAATCGCTTTGCCGGACATATGATGCAACCCGCAACCCTCAGAGTCGTACCCGTAGAAATGACCACCGATATGCACATGCTTGGTGCCATGTACGCTCCCAGCGACGATATCACCCTGATGCTGATGCTGAATTACTTGTCCAAAGGCATGTCTCACATAACTTTTCAAGGTGGCATGGGAACCACTCAACTGGGCAGCTTTGAGACCAAAACTCGCGGTCTCGGGGATACTAAATTCGCTATGTTGTGGAACCTCAAAAAAACCTCTGACTACCAATTTATCTTAAACCTGGGACTCAGCGCCCCGACCGGCGACATAGACGAAACCGATCATATCCTGACACCCATGAATATGACTCCCGAAGTAAAACTGCCCTATCCAATGCAGTTGGGCTCTGGCACCTGGGATTTTGAGCCGGGTTTGACCGTCACCGGTCATGCTGGCGACTGGGGCTGGGGCGGCCAGCTGAAAGCCACCTTCAGGTTAGGCGAAAATGACAACGATTATTCCTTGGGTGACAAGCTCTTGGTCACCAGTTGGATTAGTCATCGCTTAAATGAAAAAATCAGCTTATCAGCCCGACTGAGTTATCAGGACCAGGGGAAGATAGACGGCATAGACGCCGAAGTCATGTTACCGGTACAGACTGCTGATCCAACTAATTCCGGAGGTTCAATGCTGAACCTCGGGATTGGTGCCAATGTGTTACTGGCCGGTGGCCATCGACTGGCACTGGAATATGAAACCACCCTGGATCAAAAAGTAAATGGGGTGCAGATGGCTATGGACGACATGCTCACCCTGGGCTACCAGTACGCTTTTTAACTATTAAAAACCGGGCGCTTCAGTAACTTGCGTTGCAGTGTCCGGCGATGCAACTTTAATTCCCTGGCAGTGGCGGAGATATTGCCGTCATTGCGCAGCAGGGTCTGTTGTATGTGCTCCCACTCCAATTGGGCAGGAGTCATAGCATGATTGGACACCTCTGGAGATTCCGGCACTGCAGCCTCCGAATCCAGCGCAACTAACAACTCTTTAAAGTTCAGCGGCTTAGTCAGGTAATCATCGGCGCCGCGCTTCAGCGCTGCCACGGTCGTGGCTATGCTGCCATAGCCCGTCAGGATCACCAGTTTTGCATCCGGCCAAACAGCGCGACAATCCTGCAGGTACTCCAAAACAGACTCGGCACCCAGATTCAAATCCAACACTAAATGGCTAAAGCTTTTTCCACAGTTGAGCAAATCTCCTGCCTGATGGAACGCCGTTGCCTGAAAGCCATACTGTTGCAAGCGGCGCTGCAAGGTTGCCAGGAAAACCTGATCATCATCTAACAGGGCAATGTGGTGCTTTGGTTGTAAGTCTTTAGGCATGTACAGAAGCTAACGGGTTGTGGCATCAAAAACAGAATCATTTTGTACTGGCAATGTTATCACGATTTCATGGGGGACGGCAGCAGACGAAGACCAGCTGTAATGCATAGTTCCAGCTAAATGCTCTATGGCAGATTGAGCCAACACAGCCCCAAGCCCCAGACCATCAGAATCCGGTACAAAGGCCTTGCCTAAAATTTCCACTACGGTGCTATCGGGCTTTTTTCCATGGTGTAAGATCTTAATCGTTACCCGTTGCTGTCCTGGCTCACATTTAATCTGCAATAGATCTGCCTGTTGCTCTCGGTTAGCCTGATAACAATTGTCCAGTAGATTGCTAAAGGCAAACTTCAAGCCCTCACTAACCTGAATACTCACCCCTTGCTGTAAGCCTGAAAAATCCCTCTGTAGCGGCCTATCGGGATGCGCACCAGACCACTCTTCCAAAATAGAATTTAGCCAGGGTGTTAAGTCTGTGGTTGTGGTTTGGTATTGCACACTACTTTCTGACTTTGCCACCATGGACTTGAGTATGCTGCTGCAGCGGTCTAACTGCGTCTGCGCCTCGCCGACATTGTGTTGGACTGCTTCGGGATCGAGTGGCTGTTCCTGAATTTCTTCAAGCAACATTTTTGCTGAAGACAGTGGTGTTCCCAGTTGATGACTGGTGTTAGCAGTCAGATTGGCAAAAGCCAGTAAGCGTTGATTATTGTAAAAGCGTTCCTGATAACTCAGGTTTTGCTGTTGAAACAGATTAATTCGATGCCTTTGCTGGGAGATAAAACCGGTTAATACCGCTAACGACACTACGAATGTGAGCCACATACTCTGAATATGGCGAGCCATTTCCTGTGGCCCATGTGCCGTTGCCTGATGCATAGAATGCCCGTGATGGGCAGCAGACATTTGACTTAAATCGGCCACAGACAAACCCGACAACACACTGTGACATACCAATACCAAAAGGGTTAAAAGCCAGGCCTGAGCGCGATTGAGTAACAAACTGGCGATCAGTGGTGGCAGCATAAGTACAGCCCCCCAACCGGACATAATGCCCTGGTTAAAATACAGAAAAACGCTGATTGCTAATACATCCACCATCAGGCTCAGCAGTATTTGGGTTGAGTCAGGATGGTCTTTTACAAAGGCCCACACACCCATCAAGGCATAAAACGCCATCACTGCGGCAAACCAGATGGATGACTCACTGGCGCTATACCAATAAATATTGAGGGTCAGAATAAACAAACGCAGTAACCCCAGTTGCATCCTGGAAGTCTGCGCAGCAGAAAACATGGTTTGCCAAATCCGGCTCATAAATTACGAGAAAAGAAATGAGTTTGCGTTACATTTCCATGTTTTTACTGAGAATACCAGTTCAATTATTTCACTTCGCTGCGATATTGCTTGCGGTAACGCCGGGTAAGCTTCGCTGCGCGCCACTGATCACTCAACAACGAGAATACTGGCGATAATGAGGCTTTTACAGACTTGCCCGCTCCCAATCTGTGTAACTGACGCTTGACCATCGCCATGGTGGCCAGGCCACTCAGGGTTTTATCTTTCCAGTTAACCAGCGGAATAGTGCCTTCAAACGCCCGGTTAGCCTGCCACCTGTTGGGCAAATCCGGCGTGTAAGCCATAGCACTGGCCATCCCCACCAGCGCCACATCACTGTTTACCACTTCCTCTGCTACCGCTAAACGTCGAATACCACCTGTGGTCATTAAGGGCACTTTAGAAACCGCTGCAATCTGTTGTGCGAAACTCAAAAAATAGGCTTCCCGCGCCAGGGTACGGCCATCGGCAGTACGTCCTTGCATGGCTGGCGCTTCGTAGCTGCCACCGGAAAGCTCAATAAAATCGACATTTAATTCAGACAGCATTTTCACGACGCTAGTGGCATCGTCAATATCAAAACCACCTCGCTGAAAATCAGCCGAGTTAAGTTTTACACTGACCGCAAATGACGGTGACACCACAGCCCTGATGGCTTTAATAACTTCCACCAGCAACCTTGCTCTGTTCTCGATACTGCCACCCCACTGATCCTGACGTTTGTTGGTGAGCGGCGATAAAAACTGAGCCAGCAGATATCCATGGGCAGCATGAATTTCCACACCATCAAAACCGGCTTCTTCGGCTCTGCTGGCTGTAATAGCAAAACGTTCAATCAAATCCTGGATTTCTGCCTCACTCATGGGCTTTGGCTGGGTAAATAATCCGGAATGAGCGCCCATATCCAGGGCAATATCAGAAGGCGACAGCACCTTGCCACCCATTTTCTTAAAAACCTGACGCCCCGGATGATTGATTTGCATGATGATTTTACAATCCTGCTGCTGACTGACTTGTGCCAGTTGTCTAAATGGCTCTAACGGTGTATCAGCTTCTAACGCGACACCGCCTGGTCCGGTCATTGCCAGATGGTCTACCATCACGTTACCTGTGATGATAAGTCCAGCTCCGCCGTTCGCCCAGGCGCGATAAAGCCGCTGTAATGACTCTCCCGGCAATTGCCCGGCACCTGCCATGTTTTCTTCCATGGCGGCTTTCGCGATGCGATTCTTTAATCTCAGGCCGCAGGGCAGTTGTAATTCTGAAAATACCGGTGATACTGGCGATGTCATGCAATACCTCGTTCGATTTCGCGGAAATCAAGATTGAAATTAGGAAATACAGACTCTAACCTTAAAGCAAGGTTTAAGGTCAAGAGACATATCATGAAAATTGGCGAGTTGGCGGACAAAACGGGTATCGCGGCCTCCACCATACGATTTTACGAAAAACAGGGACTACTGCCCAAAGTCCCCCGCAGTAACGGCGGTTACCGGGTATACGATGACAACATCAAAGCCAGATTGGATTGTATTCGGCTCGGGCAGAAACTGGGATTCAGTCTGCAGGAACTGCCGAAACTGCTCAGTCATGATAACAACCTGGATCACGAACTCATCATGCAGCGGCTGACTGAAAAACAACAAGAGCTCAATAAAATGATGCAACAACTGGCCATTCAAACCCAGCAGATAGAGGCCTTGCGACAGCACCTGCAATCAGTTTGGAATACCGGTGCCTGCGTACCGGCTAGCGAAATTGCAGAACTATTAGCAAAAGCCGAGACATAGATCGAAAAAATATTAAAAAGTCTGAGATGGGTATTTATGTGGCGTACTCCGTCACTCCCGAAGCAAGATACTCATTTTTCTGTTCCAAGGGAATTACACGCCTGTTAACGTATACCGTCAGAAACGAAAAAACACTTAATCATCTAAAAACACAAGAAATTCTCAGATTTGCAGATACACTTAACTAAGAATAAAGCATAACTATGCCAAATAACGCATAGTTACCCGATATTCCGGAACACAGAGGCACAGGCGAGTAACTTTACGGTAGACAAGCCCGCCTCAACTGTAATAAATAGTACACAAAGCGGACGCAAAGCAGCCTAACGATGAACTTTATTACCCACAGCATAAAAAATAAGATTACCTACTCGGTGCTTGCCATCATCATTTTGTTGACGGTAGTACTTGCCAGCATTTCCACCTACAACAGCTCCAGCGTCAACGAAGAAGTAGAAAAAGTCACCCGGGAAGCGTTGCGCCGGGGCGGCATGGCATTGATCGAGGCGGAATCTCAGGTTCAGGCAGCGAAAATTGCTAAAAATGTAGAAAATGCTGCTCTGGTGGCTGAAACCTTTGCAGCTGAAATCAGCCTGCTCCACCGTACCTGGCAGGAACAGGGTTTTACCGCTCCGCAAACCCGTGCCATGGTGTTAAGTAAATTGCGCAATCTGCTGGAAGCTCATCCAGGTTATATGGGCATAATGTCGCCTTTAAGCCCTGATGTCTTTGGTAACGATAGTGATTTTCAAAGCAGTGGTGAACAGAACAAAGTTTTGGGAATGCTGGATAATGGTCGGGTGTCTCCTTATTGGTATCGCGAAGGCGGAGCCATTAGTCTGGATTGGGTTAGCTCGGTAGAAGATGAGACCAAAAATGGCTACTTTAGTTGTCCCCGGAATCGTCGTAGTCGCTGTTTAATCGATCCCGACGTGTTTGATTTAAGTGGTGTCAGTTACCTGCTGACCACTATCTCCGTCCCCATCATTTCTCGCGGTGAGTTTATCGGCGTTGTGGGCGTCGATTTCGATGCTAACTTCGTAAAAGGGCTAATGACCAAAAGTGATGCTGCCTTATTTGATGGCAAAGGTGAAGTCATGCTGCTCAGCGAAACCGGCAATATTATCGGCTACAGCGAAGACCCGGCTGCCTCTGGCAAAGCCGTTTCTGAACTGGGCGGTAGTTTTGAGCGAGAGTTAGGCGCCGCGGTATCAGCTAGCAGCAATGTCTATTCCAGTAACAATCAGGGTCGCATCAATGTCATCACCCGTACCGAAATTGGTGGTGTTGATAAGCAGTGGTATCTGCTGGTAAGCGTACCTGAAGATGTCATGCTGGACACCTCAAACCGCTTAAGAGATGAAATTTCCGCTCGCAGCGATGCGGCATTGTCACAATTAATCATTGCCGCAGTCATCCTGGCTGCCGTTGGCTTTTTCGGTATAACCCTGATTTCCAACCAGATTGTTAAACCCATCGAAAAAATTCGCGACCTGATGAAAGACATCGCCGAAGGTGAAGGCGATCTGACCCGTCATATTCGGGTGTACGTCAATGATGAAACCGGCGAACTGGCCACCTGGATTAACAAGTTTATCGATAATCTGGCCAACATAGTGCGCACCATCGACAGTAACGCCAGCTCGGTGAATGCCGGATGTGAAGAAAGTCAGCAAGTGGCCAGCTTATGTGGTCAGGAACTGGCAAAGAGCCGCGATTCAGTGGATCGCATAGTCTCTGAAGCAGAGCAAATGTCACTGGCCTCGTTGGAAGTTACCAAAAATATTCAGCATGTGGCAGAAGTTACCGATGGTACCAACCAGCAGGTGTTGGAAAGCAGCGCGGCTATGGATGATCTGGTAAGTACTATGGGTCAGGTTAATGACGAAGTGAATAAAGCTACCAATGTCATTGGTCAGCTCAATGATGATATTGAACAAATCACCCATATTCTGACCACCATTCAGAACATTGCCAATCAGACTAACCTGTTAGCCCTGAACGCTGCCATCGAAGCCGCCCGGGCCGGTGAACAAGGTCGTGGCTTTGCAGTGGTAGCTGACGAAGTCAGAACCCTGGCCAGTAGCACCCAAAGCGCTGTAGAAGAAACTCAGAATATCATTCAGAGTATTCAAACCGGCTCAACTCAGGCGGTGGACGCCATGGCTCACGGTAATCAAATCACAACCGCAGCTACCTCTCTGGTGGAAGAAACCGGTAATCACTTGAACGGTATTCGCAAATCTATGGAACAAATTACCGGCATGACCTCAGTAATTGCCGCCGCCGCTGAAGAGCAGAATCAATTGGCCCACAATATGTCTAAGGACATTAATAACATTGGTAGTGATGTTAGCGGAGTGGCACAAAGAGCCATCGAACTGGCGGATAAATCAAAAGTGCTGGCCATGAGTAGTCACAACCTGATTGAGATTGTGCACAAATTTAAGGTGTAGTGTTTGTTTGAGTGTGGGCGAATGCCCACACTTTGCTTGCTTATTTAACGTGTTTACCGCCGGTCCAGCCGCCTTTTTCCAGGACTTCTTTACCCAGTGCTTTGGGGGCCTCTTCAAGATCCGTCGCCATGGAATCATTCCAGCGATTGAGAAAACCATAAAGGCAAATGGCACCCAGAATTTCCACGATCTCATCTTCTGACCAATGCTGCTTCATGCGGGTCATGAGTGGTTCATCCACGGCATTGGGTACACTGCCCGCCGCCAATGCATAATCCAGCGCTACCCGCTCTGCGTCTGTATACAGAGGACTGGTCTGGTATTCCCAGACTGCCGCCACTTTTTCAGCAGAAATACCGTGAATTTTAGCGGCAATCAGACTATGCGCTTCACAATACTGGCAGCCCGCAGCACGGCTGGCAAAATGGGCCAGCAGTCGTTTAAAACCTAAATCAACGGCACCGTCTTTTGCCATAACGGCCTGAGTCAACACACCAAAACCTTTCACAATCTCAGGTCGTCTCTGCATGGTTAACAGTGAATTGGGAACAAAGCCCAAAATATCGACAAAAATATCAAAGTGTTCAGCCAGTTCAGGGGTGGTGTCTGCCGGAAGCGGGTTTAAATGTGCCATGAATGTTCCTTTATTGATGTTTATTGGATTAATTTGAAAACTGAAGATAACAGACCTACCATGGAGCGCACCTGTCGCAGGGCAAATTGCCCGGTACAAAAGTGTAATCTTTGGCTAACAATTATTTTATGCGGCAGTTGAATAAATCGAAAATAGCGCAATATTAATTGCCTGCAGAGTTATGCTGCTAAACGATTACACGCAACGGCACAGCAAAACTCAAAACGCTCTGGACTCATTCTGAACACTGGGATTTACCATGCATGCACTCTCCATCAAAGGCCTGAAAAAAACCTATAAAGGCGGCACTCAGGCATTAAAAGGCATCGATCTCACCGTACAAGCCGGTGATTTTTTCGCATTACTGGGTCCCAATGGTGCGGGTAAATCCACCACTATTGGTATCATCAGTTCACTAGTGAATAAATCAGAAGGCCAGGTAGAAGTATTTGGTCACTGCATTGACAAGGAACTGGAAGCCGCCAAATCCTGTATCGGTTTAGTGCCACAGGAATTCAACTTCAACCAGTTTGAAACCCTGTTGCAAATCGTCTGCAATCAGGCGGGCTTTTATGGTGTGCCTCGTCATATCGCACTAGAGCGAGCTGAAAAGTATCTGAAAAAACTGGACCTTTGGGAAAAGCGCAACCAGCCAGCTCGCACTTTGTCGGGCGGAATGAAACGCCGTCTGATGATTGCCAGGGCACTGATGCATGAACCCAAAATGTTGATCCTCGATGAACCCACTGCTGGCGTAGATATCGAGATCCGCCGCGCTATGTGGACCTTTTTGAAGGAAATCAATCAGCAAGGCATCACCATTATTCTGACTACCCACTATCTGGAAGAAGCCGAGATGTTGTGCCGCAATATCGCCATCATTGATAAAGGTATCATAGTGGAAAACACCAGCATTAAAGCCTTGTTGAGCAAGCTCAATATGGAGACCTTTATTCTGGATTTACCCGGTTGCAGTGAAGATCCACAACTGCAGGGATTTATTTATCGCATGCCCGATGTCCATACCCTGGAAGTAGATATCCCGAAAGACAACAGCCTGAATAAGTTGTTTCAGCAGTTGACCGATAAGGGCATTGAAATCATGAGTATGCGCAATAAAGCCAATCGTCTGGAAGAACTATTTGTCAGCCTGGTAGAAAACGGCCGCAAAGCACAACAACAGGAGGCCAAATCATGAATGCCTATAACTGGGTAGCACTGAAAACCATCTGGCGCAAAGAGATCACCCGCTTTACCCGCATCTGGGTGCAAACTCTGGTTCCCCCTGCTATAACCATGACTTTGTACTTTGTCATTTTTGGCAGCCTGATCGGTAGTCGAATTGGCGAAATGGGTGGATTTTCCTATATGGAATTTATCGTTCCTGGTCTGATCATGATGTCAGTGATCACCAACTCCTATGCCAATGTGTCATCGTCATTTTTTAGTTCCAAGTTTCAACGCAATATTGAAGAGTTAATCGTTTCACCGGTAAGTACCTGGGTGATTATCGCGGGTTACGTAGGCGGCGGTCTGAGCCGGGCGGTATTAACCGGCATCATAGTTACCGCCATATCGCTATTATTTGTCGATATCAGTTTGCACAGCTTGCCCGTGATCATCATTACCCTGGTGCTGACCTCTACCCTGTTTTCCCTGGCGGGACTGATCAATGCGGTATTTGCCAAGACCTTTGACGACATCAGTATTATCCCCACTTTTGTGTTAACCCCCATGACCTACCTGGGCGGCGTTTTTTATAGCCTGAGTTTATTACCAGAGTTCTGGCAATGGGTCAGCAAAATCAATCCCATCGTTTACATGGTAAGTGGTTTCCGCTTTGGTTTTCTGGGACAGTCGGACTTTACCGTGATGACATCCTTATTGGTATTGGTGATTTTTAACCTGGTATTCTCAGCAATCGCCTGGCGTTTGATTTCTACTGGCACGGGGATACGCTCATAACATGCAAGGCAATTCCCGTTCAATCACCACTAATCAACTGGACATCCACGATAAACTGCCGGAGATAGTGCAGCGCCACAAACACAGCAACAACCAAAAGCCCATTCAGGCTCATACAGAAGCGGCTTTTGACCAGATATCTGACTGGCTTGCTGGTTTTACCGCACGCCCTGTTATTCTGGATTCCTGCTGCGGTGTCGGAGAAAGTACCTGGCGATTGGCAGAACAGTACCCTGAAGCCTTGGTTATTGGCATAGATAAATCCGCTGTGCGTATCAACAAACACGGTAAGCAAGAAGAATATCAAAACACCGGAAAAGACCATTTCGATACTGACGTCATCTCAGGTGGTAGTAACTATAGGGTAATACGAGCCGATGTGATTGATTTTTGGCGACTGGTTAAAAACGCCAACTGGTCTGTCGCCAGACATTACCTGCTCTACCCCAACCCCTATCCAAAATCTGCTCAGGTGCAAAAGCGCTGGCATGGCAGTGCCTCTTTTCAGGATATTCTGGCCATTGGCGGCGAGTTAACGGTGCGCAGTAACTGGCAAATATACATCCGGGAGTTCGCTAAAGCCCTGGAGCTTTGTGCCAGGTCACCGCAAATCAGCTTGGTAGAACAGGGCGTTGCTTTTACGCCGTTTGAGCGCAAATACTGGAACAGCGGACAACAGTGTTGGCAGGTAAGCTGTAGCCTTTGATTGTAGCACTATACTTCAAACAACCGATGGCATAGCCTGACTAAAATAGAACCCCTGTCCGTAGTCGATATTGAGCTTTTGCATCGCCGTTAATGTGGAATGACTTTCAATGTGTTCCGCGATAACAGCAACATCATTGAGACGCGCTTTTTGCAATACCTTGCTCAGCTCATCTGGCGCTTTTTGAGTTAGTGCTTTTAACGCATGACTTTCCACCTTAACGCCATCAATTGGGTAAGACAGAACGCTTTCCAGTTGCTCACAGGGAGCGCTAAACCTGTCTACCACAACCTGGATGTCTAAGGTTTTGCCCAGCAACAAAAAGGTTTTAAATTGTTCCGGGTAGGTAAACAGGGTTTGTGTGCATATCTCTAAAGTAATGCGGTGGGCATTGGGATAATCTCGCAAACTGCGTTCGATAAACACCGCAGTCTGAGGGTCAAGCACATCCTTCTCGGTGATATTGATGCTCCAGTTAACCTGCTTGTCTCGAAAATACTGGGCACTTTGATGGAATATTTTCTGAGTGAGTTCGCCATAACAACTGTTTTTTTCCACCAGATACAAAAATTCACTAGGCAGAAAAATTTGTTCGCCTGGATAGATGAGTCTTGCCAGGCATTCATAGCCCCACACGGAATTATTGGATAGATCCATGATTGGCTGGAAGAACGGGACTACATTTTCAAGGTTAAAATCCCGACTGATTTCACGCACTTGCATACTGTTACTCTGCCTGTTGAATCCCCGGCGGGTCAAAATTTCCACCGTTAGTAATCCCTCACCTTAAACACTTTCTTTTTTCTTTGTCATATCTGCTATTTCTGAATATAGCAGCAAACAAGATCTTGTCGAATTCTTGCTGATTAGACCTGTGATTGCAGAGTATTCGATAAAAAAGTAAACTAGCCCGTTAGCTGTTCCGGGCAGCCCCTGAAAGCTTTTTCAAGGCGTGAATATCGGGTTATGGCTATACTTAGATAACTGTTGGTTCGGCAAACCAGCGCGAAGTGAGAGAGAGTTTTGAAAAAAGCGGAAGCAAGCCTGGAGCACCTGTACCGGGTGTTTACAGTTCCCGAACAAGGGGACTCCAAACTGGCAGAAATTGAACAACAGTTGTCGGCCAACTTATCAGAATTTTTAGGCCAGCATGTGGTTACTCAGGCGCGTTCATTGGAAGATCTGGAGCGTGATTTTGCCGATTTTCGGGTACCCGAAGATCCGGAATTTGTCTCGGCTCATGCCGAGCATTTGCTGGACAAGTTAGTGGCCAATTCGGTTAACACCTATTCTCCCACCTTTATCGGCCACATGACTTCGGCATTGCCCTATTTTCATTTACCGCTGTCAAAATTATTGGTGGGTCTGAACCAAAATCCGGTGAAAATAGAAACTTCCAAAGCCTTTACCCCGCTGGAACGGCAGGTGCTGGGCATGTTGCACAAGTTAGTGTACGACAATGACGATAGCTTCTATCAAGCCCATTTGCACAGTGCTCAGCGTTCTTTAGGCGCATTTTGCTCTGGTGGCACCATAGCCAATATCACCGCTTTGTGGGTAGCCCGTAATAATCTACTACGAGAATCTGGCGATTTCCGCGGCGTAGCCAAAGAAGGTGTGGCAGCTGCCATGCAGCATTATGGCTATAAAAAACTCGGGGTGATATGTTCACGCCGGGGGCACTATTCTCTGTCGAAGGCCGTGGACTTATTAGGCCTGGGTCGAGAACAATTACTTACCGTAGATTGCCCCGGACAAACCTTATCAGCAGAACAAGCTCTGCAAACGGCTCAAGAATTCGAAGCACAGGGTAACAAGGTCATGGCCATTGTGGGCATCGCAGGAACCACAGAAACAGGTCATATCGATCCACTCAATGAATTAGCAGCTGTTGCCCAACAATTGGGATGCCATTTTCATGTAGACGCCGCCTGGGGCGGTCCTACTTTATTTTCCAAAACCCACGCCAGATTACTGGCAGGAATAGAAAAAGCCGACTCAGTTACCATTGATGCCCACAAACAAATGTACGTGCCCATGGGCGCGGGCATGGTGTTATTCAAAAATCCAGAAAACTCCAATGCCGTGCGTCATCATGCCAACTACATTCTCAGAGCAGGCTCTAAAGATTTGGGCGCTACCACACTGGAAGGCTCCCGCAATGGTATGGCGATGCTGGTGTACTCAGCGTTACATATATTTGGTCGCACTGGTTATGAATTATTGGTGGATCAAAGTATCGAAAAAGCCCGACTGTTTGCCCAATTGATAGATAGTGATCCCGACTTCGAACTGATCACCGAGCCCACCTTGTGTATACTCACCTATCGCGTTTGCCCACGAGTTGTACAAGCGCAGCTGGCTCAGGCAACTGACAGCGAAAAACTAAAAATCAATCAACGTCTGGACGATTTAACTGTACGGGTGCAAAAACAGCAACGGGAATCAGGTAAATCCTTCGTTTCCCGTACCCGCCTGGAAGTGGCGAAATATCAGGGACAAACCATCACCGTGTTCCGGGTCATTTTGGCCAACCCACTGACCACCAAACAAGATTTGTTGGATATCCTGGCTGAACAAAAGGCCATTTCCAGTACGACTCAGGTTTTTCAAAAACTCATCGCACCGGCGGCTTAATCGGCAAACAAAAAAGCCACCTTAATAGAGGTGGCTGTCTCAATTCAGATAGTTACTATTGCAACTCAATTAAGTCTTTAATCCAGACTCACCGGCAGGTTGTCTATCAATCGGGTTTTACCCAAAAAGGCCGCCGCCAGAATCACCAGCTCAGTATCTTCGTGGCTGGGATGCATTAAGGTTTCTACGCAGCGGATTTCAATATAGTCGGTTTTAAAACCCGCATTATTGAGGAACAAAGTATGTTCTTTTACCAGCTGTCTGAAGTCTCTACGCCCGGATATGATCTGTTCTGATAAGGTCATCAGGGTAGCGTAAAGTTTCGGTGCAATGGCCCGCTCTTTGTCATTCAGATAACCATTGCGACTGCTCATGGCTAAACCGTCGGTCTCACGCACCGTAGGCACGCCGTGAATAGTCAGGTTCATGGACAGATCCTGCACCATGGCCCGTATCACCTGTAATTGCTGAAAGTCTTTCTCACCAAAAAAGGCGTGATTGGGCTGAACCATGTTAAACAGTTTGCATACTATGGTAGCAACGCCGCGAAAATGCCCTGGTCGACTGGCACCACAGATCATATAGGAGATACCGGGCACTTCAACAAAAGTCTGTTGTTCCAGACCTCTGGCGTAGATGGCTTCGGCATCTGGCATAAACAGGCAATCCACACCAAGTTCTTCCAGGTACTGGCAATCTCGCTCCATAGTTCTTGGGTAAGCATCCAGATCTTCATTTGGCCCAAATTGCATGGGGTTTACAAAGATAGACACCACCACGATATCACAAACTTTTTTAGCCTCTTTAACCAGCTGCAAGTGACCATCGTGTAAGTTACCCATAGTAGGTACAAACCCGATAACCTTGCCCTCAATTTGCCAGGCGCGTCGAATTTCCCTTAACTTCAGAATATCTGATATTTTCTGCATGATTTGTCTCTAATAACTCAGTGCCTAAGTAGCTTAATCGACGAAACTATGGGCTTCATCAGGAAACTGCCCATTTTGTACTTCTTCGATAAACTTCGCCACTGCGCTGCGGATATCACCGGTTTCGGCTAAGTAGTTTTTGGAAAACTTGGGCATGTAGTTAGCACTGATGCCAAACATATCGTGCATCACCAGTACCTGACCATCGGTATCAGGACCAGCTCCGATGCCAATAACCGGAATGGACACCGCGTTAGTGATCTGCTCGGCCAAACTATTGGGAACACACTCCAGCACCAGCATTTGAATACCAGCCTGCTCCAGCTGTTGCGCATCAGCAATCATTTTTTGAGCTTTTTGCTGATCGCGGCCCTGTACTTTGAAACCGCCGAAAACATTCACCGACTGAGGCGTTAATCCCAGATGACCGCACACGGGCACACCACGGGTCACTAATCCTTCGATAGTTTCCAGCAACCAGTCACCACCTTCAAGTTTCACCATATGAGCACCAGCAGCCATGAGTTTGGCAGCATTGTGATAGGTTTGCTCTGGTGTCGCATAAGACATAAAAGGCATATCTGCCACCACCAGCGCTCTCTCGGTCCCGCTTTTTACTGCGCGGGTATGGTAGGCGATGTTATCAACCGTTACTGGCAGGGTGGAGTCTTCGCCTTGCAACACCATGCCCAATGAATCACCAATTAACAACACATCGAT
>JYMV01025430.1_pt1 | contig 38993 bp, 35 predicted proteins | sample 338911 | NCBI WGS metagenome assembly JYMV01 (sample SAMN03354496, study PRJNA234377) | hydrothermal vent metagenome | biome: Deep sea; feature: Hydrothermal plumes at the Eastern Lau Spreading Center, Western Pacific Ocean; material: Seawater | place: Tonga | collected 2009 | depth 2000 m m | reverse complement strand
CTGTAATTTCGGTTCAGTTCCTCCGAGCCGTGCCAATCTCCGTGCACTTTCCCGTTCAATCAAAGCCCGTAAGCCCTCACGAACAAGAGCCGTTTTTTCGGTCATGCCTGTCATGCTTTGTGCTTTCTCCATCAAATCGTTATCTATGTTTATGGTGGTTCTCATTTCAATTCTCAACATGTATGCATAAATCATCATCGTATGATGACATTTTATATGTATTAGAAATAAAATCAAGTCGATTTTATTCAGTATGGAAAAAGTGATGCAAAACCTGCATTGTAAATATTTTCCAAAATGGGGTGTTCCCCACCACGCAGGACGGGGCTACCGATTGGATTTATACTCTTGCTTTGAAAATCGAGGATTTTACGAGGTCTGTTCGCCTCGAATTGAACAGACGATGGTGATTGTGCGTGGACTGTAGATTCCAAGTGAAAGTGCTGTGTATGTACTTTGCATCCAGGTGTTGTGTATGCGCAGTTCATAAACCCTGCCTTGTGGACAGAGATCATTAAGCTCGTATTTCTTCTCGCCTATTAAACCCCAAAACCAAAAAGTTTCTTCACTTGTGATGACAGTTTTTGAAGGAAATTCTGCAGGATAGCGCACCTGAACCTGGCATCCGGCCAGGAAAAAAACGAAAATTAAGATTAAGCTGTAAGAACGTAACATTGAGGAAATCATGGAAAAAAGTTGTCTTGCCTTGCGTTTCAAAACATTCGAATTTACACTAATCGCTGTGTACCAAAAAAAGTGTGGTCCAATAAACATTTGCCGGAGTAAAGGAACTTTGCTGAAAAACATCCGGGCTGCAGAATTCTGGGCGTAAACAGTCGATCGCCTTCCCATGAAGCGAGTTCAGTCAGGTTGTCTTTAGGAATCCATTCCAGACGTCCCTCAGGACAATCTGATGTGAGGGTTCCGGAATAGCTGTTTGAGTAAAAAACAAAGACGTGCCACTCATCTCCGAAAGGAGAGTCTCCTTCGTCAGGAAAAGAAAGTACGGCTTTTAGTTCCGGATCTTGAATATGAAGTCCGGTTTCTTCGAGCATTTCACGGACTGCGGTTTCATACGGAGCTTCATTTGGTTCCACCTTTCCACCGGGTGCTAACCAGAGTCCCTGATGTTCGTCCTCCTTTTCACGATGTATCATCAGAACATGTTCGTTATTATTCTCAAGATAAACCAGAACTCCTAATTTCACTGCATTGCTCCAAATAAACTATGTCTCAGTCGAAAAAAGAATTAAATGCACTCTTAAAACGCATTTCTGCTGATCAGGACAAACGTCTGAGCCCCGATGTACATGAAGAAACTGAGGTGTTGCCATACGAATTAGGTCTTCAAACACCAATTATTCGAGGGCGAATGCCGGGACTGGAAGCCGTTTATGATCGATTTGCCCGGACCTACGCACAAACTTTTTCACATCATGTGAGACGCCCTGTTACAATGACGCGGCGCTCGACAGAGTTGGTGAGCTTCAAGGATTATCTGGGCGCAATTACAACTCCTGCGTCACTAAGTATTTTTGGTATGCGTCCGCTTCAGGGGCATGCCCTGTTTGTCTTTGAACATCATCTGGTGCACATCCTGATCGATCTGCTGTTTGGAGGAAACGGCTGGATTGAAAATCCGCCTCCAAAACGTGAACTTACCGGAATTGAAATCAGGATGCTTTCAAAAGTCGTGCTCAGCGCAATGGCAGATCTAGGTATAGCCTGGAAGAGATTGACTCCTTTGGAACCATATTTTGAGCGCATGGAAGTTAGTCCAAAATTTGCGACTATTGTTCCACAAGAAGAGGTGGTGGCGAGCACTACATTCGATGTTGAAATCAACCGTGTTCCATACACAATGAGCATTTGCCTGCCTTACCTGATGCTGGATCCGGTGAGAGTTCAAATCGAAGCAGGCAAAGCAAGCTTTGATGAAGAGGTCAATGCAGTCAACGTAAGTCGTCTCGAAGAAAATCTGCGCAACTCCAAGGTCAGTGTAAAGGTTGCTCTCGGAGAAGCGCGGATGTCCTTACGGAATTTCCTTAATTTGAAATCCGGTGATCGAATTATCTTAAATCAGGATCAAGACAAACCGCTTAAAGTTCTGGTGCAGGACAAACTAAAATTTCTGGCAACTCAAGGCTCATACAAAGGGAAAAACGCAGTCCAAATTACCAAGATGATTGAACCTCAACCACGATTCAAGGATTTACTGGATCAAGCCCCGGAAGATTTGGATAAAGATTCCTGATCTACCCGAAAATTACTTATTGACTCGACTCCGTAAGTCTTTTCCTGTCCGGAAGACCGGAAGCTGCTTTGGTTTCACTTCCACTGTTTCGCCTGTTTTAGGATTTCGTCCGAAATATCCCCTATATTTTTTCAGCGTAAAAGAACCGAATCCACGGATTTCGACTTTATCACCGGCGCTGAGAGCGTTTTTGATGCGATCAAAAAAGATACGTACAGTCTGGTCTGTCAATTTTGGACTGTGTCCGGTACGCTCTGACAACTCTTCGATTAATTCCGATTTGTTCATAACTCCTTGCATTTAAGGTTTGATGATTTAAATCTGAAGACTGAAAGAATTCACCTTTCATTCTTCTTTGAAAAAAACTTGATGTTGTAAAGTTAAGGTAACGTGGAAAAATATCAAGTGTTTCGTGATTTTTTTTCAAATTGCCTGAATTTGCAGTTCAAGTCGGTAATGATCAAAGAGGGTTGATTTGGAAAGCATTCCTAGAAATCTATCACCCTCTACAACAGGTAATGACCAGGCTTTAGAATTTTCAAACTTCTCTAAAGCATCACTGATCGGCTCATTTAGACTGATTAACGGCAGGCTACGCATTACGGAACCCATTGTCACTAAATCATATAGACTTTCGTCAAAAAGGTGAGGGCGGATGTCATCAAGAAAAACCACTCCTACACATTGATCTTCTTTATTCAGAACAGGGAAATAGTTGCGGTGTGCTTTTTTGAATTCAACAATAAAATCTCTCAAAAGCAGTTCTTCACCAATAGTTATGAAATCATAATCCAATATATCTTTGATATTCAGATGATGCAGTAAGTAACTGTCTGTACCGCGCTTGATCAGGCTTCCCTTTTTAATCAGATCCTGAGTATAGACTGAACCGATTTCAAAAAATGAACTGACAACCATGGCGCTGCTTGCAGTCAACATCAGCGGCAAAATCATTGAATATCCGCGGGTTACTTCCATTACAAGAAAAATTCCTGTCAGTGGTCCATGCATGACTCCTGCAACCATCCCGGCCATACCCGCTAAAGCAAATGCGGCATCTTCAGCAACATCATCCAGTGGTAATGAATGCAGAATCATTCCAAAAGCCAAACCCACACCGCTGCCGATTACCAGACTTGGCGCAAAAACACCACCGATTCCTCCGCTTCCGAGAGTCATTCCGCAGGCAAGAAATTTGAGCAGAACAAAAAGCAGTACAAAGCCAAGTTCCGGACGTATCGTATCAGTCAGAAAGACTTGAGTGGCTGAGTATCCTTCCGACAAAACTTCAGGCATAAAATATCCAAGTATTCCCACAAACAGTCCACCAATTGCGGCACGTATCCATTGATGAATGGAGACTTTTGAAAAAAATTTTTCCCATAACAACAAACTTCTGGCAAACAGTATTGAGATGATTCCTGTCAAAGCCCCAAGCGCAAAACAGGCAAGTAATGAGGTAAGGGAAAAACCGGCTATTTCCTGAAAGAAGGCAATCTTATTGCCCATAATCCAGCGGCTGACTTCAGTCGCGGAAACAGCTGCGATAATTGTCGGTAGAATTGTTAAATATGTCCATTCTCCAATAATTATTTCTAATGAAAAAATCAAACCGGTTAATGGTGCATTGAAAATTCCTGCAACTGCTGCTGCTGCTCCGTAGCCAACCAGCAGTTTTTTGTGGCGTTCATTCATGTCTAGCCAGCGTCCGATTGTTGAACCCAAGGCTCCGCCAATACTGACTATTGGACCCTCCAAACCGGTCGATCCACCACTACCTACTGTCAGTAAGCTTCCGAAAAATCGCGAGTAAATCATGCGCCTCCTGAGGCCTTCTGATCCCAATGCAATGGCCTTTATCACATCGGACACACCATGTCCCGCATTATCATGCATGAGGGAGCGCACCAAAAATACCGCAACTCCGGCTCCCAGTGCAGGAAAAAATATGGCTCGCCAGCCCAGTTCCAAGTCGGTGATGAAAAGTCTTAGAGAATGAACACTCCAGTTAAGTCCCACAGCGAGAATTCCGCAACCTAGACCGATTGCCAATGCTGCAGTCATCATTACCATAGCTTCCCGGGCAGAAACAGCATGGTAACGTGAAAGCAGATCAGTGTTAGATCCAGCCAATCCTCTTGATAGGAATTTGTTAAGCCGTCTCTGCCAGTGCTTTTTGAAATTGTTCAATGAGATTTTCTGATGAAGGGGAATTTTTTAGAAAGTCATTCATCTGCGGTTGACTTAGAATACGTGCCAGTTGAGAAAGCAGTAGAAGATGATGAAAAGAATCAACACTCAAAAGTACAAATAAAACAAATACCGGTAAACGGTCCGGTGCGTTAAAATCCATTGGCTTCTCTAAAAAAAAAGTGGCTACCATGGATTGTGATATTTGTTTTCCAAGTGGTGTTTTAGAGTGAGGAATTGCAATACCATTACCAATTCCGGTTGAAGAAAGATGTTCCCGCTGCAAAAGGATATCTGATAATGAGTCTCCTGTTGGTTGAGGCAAAGCCATTCGCACTGCAACTTCCTCAAAAAGTGATTCCAACGAACCTGATGGAACGGCCTGAAATACATTCCCGGCTTTGAGAGCTTCAATCAGGCGTGATTGAGAAACTTGTTCATTGTTTTTGCCAGCTTGTCTTGTGTGTTCTTCAAGGTGTATGTGTTTAGATTTTGCCCATGAAACCAGGGTAGATTGATTGAAGTAATATTTTCTGCGACGTACGACGCATGGAATATCACCCTGGCGTATCCAGCGGTAAATGGTTGCCTCGGGGACATGCAGTAACTGAACAACATCTGAAACTTTCAGCCATTTAGTCATAAATACGGGAGATTAAATACTGGGAAAAATTCTATAAATAGTTTACTGTGTTTCAGTCTAACAGCATTTACGGGCTTTGTGAAGAAGTGGACGCTATTTAAAATATTTTTTTAAAGAGTTGATACTTTATGATATTTTTATAAAATAATTAAAACACTTCTGATGGCTGGGGGTGCGCAATTGAAAATTTCGAACCGTGTCAGATCTTAACGGAAGCAGCACTAAGATTTCGTAGATGTGCCGCATACCTCAGCCTCTCTTCTTGAACCTGGAATCCCTTTCATGTCTTATGTTGTGCTGGCGCGCAGACTACGCCCTTCCCGCTTCGACGATCTAATTGGACAGGAAACCGCGGCTCAAACATTACGTAACGCGGTGCTTGCGGACAGAGTGGCTCACGCCTTTTTGTTTGCGGGGTCACGTGGTGTCGGAAAAACAAGTGCGGCCAGAATTTTGACACGGGCGCTGAATTGCCTGAATCCGGACAATGGTGATCCGTGCAATACCTGTGAAAACTGCGTTGAAATAAATCAGAATGCGTCACCGGATGTATATGAAATTGATGCTGCATCCAACCGTGGAATTGACAATATCCGTGAGTTGCGTGAAAACGTAAATTATGTGCCGGCAAGATGTCGTTACAAAGTTTACATTATTGATGAGGCGCACATGCTCACTCTTGAATCTTTCAACGCATTGCTGAAAACTTTGGAAGAACCGCCGCCGTATGTAAAATTTATTTTTGCTACAACAGATCCTCACAAAGTTCCGCAGACCATTATTTCCCGCTGTCAACGTTATGATTTTTTGAGAATTCCGGTAAAGACGATGGCGGATTTTTTGGAAAAAGTTGTCAGGGATGAAAAGCTTGAACTGTCGCGCAAGGCATTGGAAATGATAGCGCGAAATTCGGTGGGTGGAATGCGGGACGCTTTGACGGCAATTGATCAAATTCTCAGTTTTACCGGAACAACTGCGTCTGACCAGAAAGTGGCACAGATACTTGGAATACTGGATAGTGAATCCCGTTTTGCCTTCTTGGAGGCACTGCTGAAAAAGAATGAAGGTGAGGCTCTGCGCTATTTTCAGGAACTGCAGGAGCATGGACATGATGCACATGATATTTTGTCGGACTTGTTACAAACAATTAAAACCACTGCACTTGTACGGACTTTAGGCACAAATCAGGCTTTGTTCCAGGATATTTCGTCAGATGATTTGGAAGTCTTTGCGACTTTAGCCAAAGTTGTAAGTGCAAATGAGTTGCAGCAGATTTTTCATATTTTGCTTGAACTGGAAGAGCAGATGAAACGCAGCACGCACACGAAAATTTGTTTTGAAATGGTAATTCTTCAAATTGCGTCGATTGAACCTCTGGTAGGTCTTCCCGAGATAATCAGTGAAATACAGAATATTCGCAGTGGAGAACCTCCCGCAGCTGCAAATACCGCAAACTCAGCTTCGGCATCAATTGTGTCGGCAGAATCCCCGGTGTCCGGAACAGATGATTCAGCGGGAAATCATCAGCAATCAGAATCCGCAAAGTCCGGATACAAAAAACAAATTGTGGATGCCTCTGTTATCAGAAACATTTTGCAGTCCGGAACAGGAAAACCGCCTGAAAAAGCGCACAGACCTTCGAAGGCTGTTGATTCGGTTCAGGAACCGCCTGTTACACAAATTAAAGATCCGGAACAAAAGGATTTTACTCAGATAAACGAAGATAGTTCGTATGTTGCGGAAACCGCTTTTTATCCGGAAAAAACAGAGGAAGTGGAAAATTTGACTCAAGTAATTTCTCCTGCAACATCGTCGGCAAATTCTCCAGCATTTTCTGCGGCTACCTCTCCGGAAATTCCGCCAGCAATTTTTCCGGAATCTTCTACGGAAAATTCTCCGGAAACTCAAGCTGCTAGTGTAGAGACGACTGACAATGAAAAAGGGGATGTTCTGCATAATTCGGTCGAAACAGTTGAAAAACCTCCAACGGAGTGGTCTGATTTTTCTGCGGAGGTTCAAAAACGTTCTCCATTACTTGCGAGTTTTATCCGCAATGCTGTACCCCAGAGTTTAGCTGGATCACAATTGAAGTTGGGTTACAAAAACGGGAAGTATGCCTCGATGTTTACTGAACAAAACAGAGAGCTGCTGGAGACAATTGCCTCAGAATGGTGCGGTCATGCAGTTCATGTGAGTTGTGAAATTACGCCAATTGTTACTTCGATGCAAACCATAGTCGAATGTGAACAAATTCTTTTAGAGCAGAAAAAAGAATTAAAACGAAAAAATGCCAGAGAATTTCCGCAAGTCAAGGATATCCTCTCTGTGTTTACAAACAGCAAAATTACCGCTATTGAATTTGCCGATGCCTGAAGAGCAGGAGAAGACACACTTTTTACAATGAATAATTTAAACTTTTTAAATAACGGAGTACACAATGATTGACATGAATGAAATGCTGAAAAAGGCTCAGGAACTTTCTGAAACCATGAAGCAGCAACAGGAGGAACTTGCCAAGCAAACATTCTCTGTTTCCGTAGGTGGAGAAATGGTAAAAATGACTTTCAACGGAAAACAGGAAGCAAAAAGTATTGTAATTGATCCGGAAGTTGTAGATGTGGATGATATTGAAACTCTTCAGGATTTAATCCTTTCTGCTGTAAATGAAGGTCTAAGACAAAGTCAGAAAAACATGCAGAATTCTCTTGGACAGCAAATAGGAAAAATGACTGGAGGAATGGATTTTTTAAGTTTGCTGAATCCAAAATCATGACTATTTAAGAATTAGAAATGCGAATCTGGCGTCTGATCGAGGACATTTCTCGTTCCGGCAGTTTCAATATGGCAGCAGATCAGGTTCTGCTGGAAAATTATAGCCGGGATTCGTATCCGGTTTTCAGGGTTTATGACTGGGAATGTCCTACTCTTTCACTTGGCCGGAATGAAAAGTTGGACAGGCACATAGATTTGGAGGTGTGCAGTAATCTCGGAATACCGGTCGTCCGCCGAACAACAGGCGGTAAAGCCGTTTTGCATGGTTTTGATCTGACATATTCTTTGGTTGGCGGAGTTCTGGATCAAAATTTTAACGGAGGCGTACTGGACAACTATCGTTTTCTTGCACAAGGATTTTACGCCTTTTTCAAAAAGCTTGGTCTAAAACCTGAACTGCAGGAAAGAAGTCGGAAAAAGAAAAAAACCGATCCTCACGTTTGCTTTGCTGAACCGTCTGCTTATGAAATTTTAGTCGAAGGTAGAAAAATAATCGGCAGCGCGCAAAGAATCAGAAATTTACGTGGACCGGATACTTCGTCTTATAGAGTGTTCCTGCAGCACGGTTCTATTCCACTCAATGATTCAGTTCCCCTCATTGCTCAAATCTTCCCTTACTCCAGAGAAGAAAACTTGCGGAACGATATGCATTCACTTGAATCTGCTGGAATATATCCGGTACTCTCCAAACAGGAATTACGTCAGCAACTGCTTGAATGCCTGGAAGAAACATTTGAGTTGGAATGGGAACAACGAGGTTGGAGTGAGGAGGAATTGAGTATGATTTCTGACTGTGAAACAGCATTGGCTATCGGTAACCCAATTACACCCATCACTTACAGGAAACATGGAAATCAAACAATCCGTGACCGAGGAACAGATTTGTGCTTTTGAAGAAAATGGAGTGGTTGAATTTATTTCTGGATCACACCTCTGGGGCAAGTGGTTTCAACCCGAAAACTTCGATCCGGTGGACAGCGCTTCCTACGAAGAGAACCCGGATTTTGTCAAGATACCTGACATACAAGCGGAACGCGAGCAGTACAAGATCGTAGCCTGGGACATGGCTCCGGGTGACGTTCTGGCCTTCCATGCACTCATCGTTCACGGCTCCGGCGGAAACCACAGCAACTCCACTCGACGTCGTGGTTACGTAGTTCACTATACCGGACGCGAAGCTGTCTATTGCACCGATCCGGTCTCGCAACCGGGAAACTGCAACCCTAACCTCAATGACTGAGAAATTCTAGACAGTCAGCAATATCCGGTGGTCTGGCAAAACGGGGAGTACGTTTATTGATTTCGATAAACATAAAATCAAAATGAACGCAATCTCCAGAAACGCCCAATTCCTTTCACATGACCTCGGTGGAATTCCGGAAACAAGGCCACGTCTTGATCGCCTGGATCACCGACTACTGGGAACGCATCGAATCGCTTCCAGTACTGCCTGCCATCGGTGATCTTTGCCGGGAACAAGGAATCTGGTTCCACATTGACGGAGCGATGTCGGGCACCGCGGTTGCCATTCAGCAGCAACAAGTCCGACTTACATTTGCTTCCTTTCCGGAATCTGTCGGGCTTTTTGTAGTCTTCAAAGCAAATTATGAGGATCTACATCAATCTGAATCAATTCATCACGTCTGGTTGAAGGTACGGATTCAAAAACAAGTTTCAATAAATGTAAAATAGGCCGCACATTTTCTGCTTTCAGTAAGAGTTGCCAGCGAAAACGGTTGCGCAACTTTTTCATCGGAGCTTCAATTGGCCCAATTACTTCAATAGTTTCAGCTTTGGAGTTGGACTCTGCATGACTAACAGGACTTGTTTGTGAAAAAATCTTTTGTATCTTTTCGGCAAGTTCCCGTGCAATACTTTCCGCGCGTTCTTCACGCGGACTGCTGCAGACAATCAAGCTTAGTGAATGAAAAGGAGGCATCCTGAGGTTTTGTCGGCGTTCCAGTTCAAGTTCCCTGAATTTAGTGGTATCGTGTTCTTTTGCGCAGAGCAAACTGTGGTGTCGTGGATTATGTGTTTGAATCAGCACCTTTCCAGGTTTGTGGCCGCGACCGGCACGTCCGGCAACTTGTGTCAAAAGTTGAAACGTTCGTTCACTTGCACGGAAATCCGGAATATTCAGTGATAAATCTGATAAAATTACTCCCACCAGGGTTACTTCCGGAAAGTCATGGCCTTTAGTTACCAATTGTGTACCTATCACGATATCGACCTCGTGTTTTCGAGAGAGCATGTTTTCCATGCAGCGTGTCGCGATCCATCCGCAAAATACGCGCTTCCGGAAAAAACATTTTAAGATTTTCTTCAACTTGCTCAGTTCCGGTACCGATAATTATGGGAACATGATCAGTTCCGCAATCCGGACATCTATTTTGCAGAGGTTTTATAAAATCACATTGATGACAGCGCACCTGATTTGCAGCTTGATGGTAAACCAGACTCAAACTGCAGTTGGGGCAAGTGTAAGTAGTTTCACACTTTGAACAACGTACCAAAGGCGCAAATCCGCGGCGATTCAAGAATACAATGCTTTGCTCTTTTTTCAACAGGCGTAGACGCAGGGATTCAACCAATTCACTGGAAAAATAGGGACTGCCTTTTTGGCTTTGAACCGTTTTCATATCCAGAAGTTTGACTTCCGGCAGGAGTACTTGATGGATACGGGACGTTAAGCGCAATAGCTCATATTTCTCATTATTCACATTGTTTGCAGATTCCAGCGAAGGTGTTGCAGAACCAAGCAAAACGGTTGCGTTTGCGGCAAATCCACGATAAATTGCTGTATCACGTCCGTGATAACGCGGGGACTCTCCCTGTTTGTATGAAGGGTCGTGCTCTTCATCAATCACAATCAGCCCCAAATTCTTTAATGGAGAAAATACAGCGCTGCGTGCACCTATGACGATTGTAGCAATTCCGTTACGTACTCTCGACCACTCATCAAAGCGTTCACCGTCATCCATTCCGCTATGTAAAACCGCCACAAGGTCTCCAAAACGAGAGCGGAAACGGTTGACAAGTTGCGGTGTGAGTGAAATTTCAGGCACCAGTACTAAAGATGATTTGCCCAAGTTGCGTGCGGCACGTACTGCATGAAGATAAACTTCAGTTTTTCCACTGCCGGTTACTCCCTCGAGCAAAAAAGTGCGGTATGCCCCTTTCTTAAGTGAATCAGAAAGCTCGTCAAATGCAAATTTCTGCTCCGGATTTAAAGCCTGAAATGGTTCTTTCTCAGGAAGTCCACCTTCCATAAAACGACGATAAATCCGTTTTTCAAAAAAATCAACGAAACCTTCTTCTTTCAGTTTTTTTAAGATATGTGATGGAGCATTGACTCTGTTTTGAATGTCACTCCAGCAAATCTTTGGATTTTCTTTCAGGATTTCAAATATATGCTGACGTTTTGTTTTACGTCGTTTAACAGCTGTTTTTGCTTCATCAGGTTTTAGCAGGCAGACCCAGCGTTCCATTTTTGGTTTTGCTTTTTGTCCGAGAAAAACATGTGTTGTACGAAGATCACCGTTTGCAAGCCAACGTCGCAAAAGTTGGTGATCGTGTTTGTCAGGATTGCATTTGAGCCACTCCTGCTGGGTCCATGCAGCTTGTGATCGAATCAGGGAAAGCGGTAGTTCACTCAGTTTTTCCAACTGCGGAAGTGAGTTTGATTGGGCAGTAAAGGTGGTGCGTAAGCGCAAGGTTAGTCCGCCAGGAATTGCGGCATTAAGTGTTTCGCCCCAGGCACAAAAATAATATTCAGAAGTCCACTTGGTGAGTTCGAGCATTTCTGCCGAAAAAAGGGGTTCCTCATCAACCAGTGTTTCAACCTGTTTCAGCCTGGCAAAACTTGAATGCTCTTTAACACCAACGACAACACCTCCTTTTTTTTGCGAACCAAAAGGTACGAGTACCTGTAAACCTGCTTCAGGAAATCGAGCGAGATTATCCGGCCAGCGATAATCAAAAGTATTACGAAGGGGTAAATTTAGGGCAACTTCAACGATCATGTGTCATTTCGGCATTGCCTTTAAACAAATCAACGGAATATTCCCTGTGCTTTTCAACCGATAACTTCCCATTCCCACTGGTAAAAACAAAGCTTCTTCATGATTCAAAATAACCGGGTTACCGTTTTCCGGAAAAACTGTGGCCTGTCCGGAGATGGTGATTAATAACCGGTATTGACCGTCGAGTTGCTCTGCCCAAATCGCTTTTGCATCCAACGAAATACGGTCAGCAGTGAATTGGGGAAAATCTACAAAACGTTCCACCAGTAAACCTGCTGATTTGTGTAATCTTTCAAGTTGCGGCGCTTCATAAACTTGCGGGATCATTTTGTTTAGAGCGTCTTCGGTATCCCAATGATTTTGGGTGAGAACTTTTTGAGCATTCATCAAAATTAGGCGTTCATAGTGCGGTGTTTGAAATTCAATTACCTTTATTCCATGCCGTAAAGAGTGCATTTGGAAAACAGGAAAGCTGACAATATCACCAACTTTTACGGAAAAGTCACCCACAAAAGCAGCGGCTCTTTCCCGAAGTGCATGCTCCTGATCCGACAATTCCTGTGAGATAATTTCTTTATAATCATCGATTTGACGTCGAATCTTTTCGTATTCAGCAATAGCTTCTTTAAAATCTTTGAGTAGATATTCTGACCATTTTTTGCCGTGTTTTGCCTGATATTCAGAAATTTTATCCGGATGCAATCCTGCCTTGATGATTCCAGTTCCGGATGGCCAGGCGTTTTTATCAATTTCTGTCACCACATACACTTCCCACTTTTCTTCATGCATTTCGTAGTACAAATCACCCACCACATCTTCCGCGACTGGATTGAGTGATTTGAGCAAAATCAAAGTTTCCGCATATTCTGCGAGCAGTTGTTTTTTTAGAAGATTCAGTGCATAAGGCAATTCTGTTTTTCCACATTCGTCTGTGACCTTTACCACACCACGTTTTTCAACTCCTGTGTACCAACCTTCATGTCCCCATGGTTTTGGGATTTTGAGGACTTCAAGGCGTAATGGTTGTTCAGGATTGACGATTACGGCATGTCTATTTTTTGCCACAGATACGAGCGGAGCATCCGGGTTTTGTATGATTATTTCCTGAATAGTTTCCGGATCAAGCTTGTTTTTCCAGACACAGCCCCGCATTTTGAACGAAGTGTTTTGTTTTTTTTCATTCGTGTTTAGGATCTTTATCTCAATCAATTCCTGAAAACCGACGGACTCTGCGTTTCCGGTCCAGGGCTCCTTCCTTTTTTTCTCAATCAGGAGCAGAAACAGTTTTAGTTCAGGCAATTCAATTGCTGAAAATAAATAATCCGCAATTTGACCTGCATCAGGAAGTTCGTTTTTTGTGAAATTATGTAGATTAAGTTGTGTAAACCAAATCTGTGATTCAGCAACTGAGTCCAAAAGGTGGGATATTTCCAAACAGGAAAGTAAATTATATTCAGTAATTTTAGCTGCAGTCATGGATCAATCGTCAAGCAGTTCAGGGCAAATTCTGGCATTTTGAAAAGCCGTTGAGGTTTCAACTGAAACAGGATTCAGCAGTTGTGAAAGCGTTATTTTTTCTTTTTCCGGAATTGCATAAGGCGTTATAAATTCAAGAGAAATGTCCTGCGGCTGAATGGTGACTGACTCTTGATCTTGCAGGATGATTTTGGCTAAGTATTCTGCTGCGGCAAGATTGGGATTTAGCAGAGTAATTTCGCTGAAACCTTCCTGTAAAAAGGCGTCATGGAAGAGACTTTCACGATAAGAATAGTGAGTGCAGCCAAGATATACAATCAGAGGCGCGGCGTAATCAGAAGGCAATTTCCGTAAAGCTTGCTGAACCCAGTGATGGATGTGTTCCGCTACTTTTGATCCTTCCGGATCATTAGAAATTTGGGTTGCCAATTCCGGACATGCCTGAGTAATTATTCTCTTTTCCGCAATTCCTTTATTGAAAAGTTCGTGCTGAAAGGTTTTAGCATCAATTGTAGTCGGAGTTGCAAAGATTATAACGGTAGCCTGTGAATTTTGATGAAGACTGTCCAAAAGCTGTTTGAGTCCAATTGGCAGAATCCCTTCGATTTTAAACAAAGAATTGCTTTTAAACTGAATGTCTTTCAAAAGTACAGACAGAGTTCCACATGCGACAAAAATGTGATTCGGCGCAAAGAGTTTTTTTACGTTTCGCAGGATTTTATCAAATGTCGCAAGTTGCTCCTCTCTTCCGGACATGGAGTTGTAACCAAGTTCATTTGAGGGAACTGCGTTCATGTAGGTAATGTGTAAATCATCTGCAGTAAAAGCTGACAGTCCGGAATCTGCACATTTATTTAAAAGCAGCATCAGCTGGGCGCAAACAGAAAGACCGCCAAGTCCGGAATCCGTGATGACAAGGTTCATGCAGAAATAGATTTGCAGGGTGAGTTGATGCTGAAATAATCCATTTCACCATAGCCTTAGAGCAGTTCAAACTCAAACTAATAGTGTTTGAATTTGGATTAGAGGTCCATTGCAGATTCTTTTTGCGGAACTAAAAATGTTGGGGAGAAAATAATTTGGCAGGGAAGTCTGCTGACCGTAATTTTAAAGGAACGGCCAGCAGACGATTATTTTTACAGCGTTATGTAGTTAATGGATGTCTTAAACGTCTTTAATACTAAGCTGTATTTTCCCTCGTCTGTCTAATCCGGTTGCCTTGACGGTGACAATATCACCCTCTTTACAAATATCCGTAACTTTTTCGACTCGGCCTTCTGCCAGATTAGAAATATGTACCAGGCCTTCTGTGCCAGGGAAAACCTCAACAAACGCGCCAAAGTCCATCACTTTCTTAACAGGTCCGGTATAGGTTTCACCTATCTCAATTGTTCGTGTCAGGTTTTTCACAATTTCAAGTGCATCATCCACCGCTTGATGGTCACGTGACATGATAGAAACAATGCCATCATCATCGATGTTAATTTTTACACCGGTTTTCTCAACAATACTCTTGATCATTTTACCACCAGGTCCGATGACTGCACCGATTTTATCCTGTGCAATTTTATGGGTGATAAAGCGGGGTGCGTATGTGGAAAGTCCGCTGCGTGATTCTTTCAGTGCTTCAGCCATCTTTCCTAAAATGTGCAGCCGGCCTTCACGTGCTTGCATTAAGGCTTGCTCAACTATTTCACGTCCAAGTCCCTTAATCTTTATATCCATTTGCAGGGCTGTGATTCCTTTTTCTGTACCTACAACTTTGAAATCCATGTCACCCAGGTGATCTTCATCACCAAGAATATCGGAAAGAATAACGTTGTTTTTTCCGTCACTGATCAGGCCCATGGCAATACCCGCAGTTGCTTCTTTGAGGGGTACACCTGCATCCATCATGGCCAGAGAACCGGCACAGACAGTAGCCATTGAAGACGAACCGTTTGATTCAAGGATTTCAGAAACAAGGCGGATTGTATAAGGAAATTCAGCTTTAGTTGGCAAAACCGGAGTTAACCCGCGTTCTGCCAGCGTTCCGTGTCCAATTTCTCTGCGTCCCGGTCCACGGGGAGGCCGTGCTTCTCCAACGCAAAAACTGGGAAAGTTATAGTGCAGCATGAATCTTTTGAAAGAAACACCATCCAGTGAATCGATCATTTTTTCATCTTCGCGGGCGCCTAATGTTGTAACAGCAAGAGCCTGTGTTTCGCCACGGGTGAACAAGGCTGAACCGTGTGTGCGAGGCAAAACTTTTGTCTCACATGTGATTGCTCTGATTTCTGTCGGATTTCGTCCGTCTATACGAATTTGATCTTTGATCAAACGTGCGCGCATTTCATCTTTTTTGATGTCAGCAAAAATTTGACTCAGTTCCTTTGCCGAATCAGCTTCCGGTGAATCACCAAGAATTTCGCTGCTTATTTCATCTCGTAACGTGTCCAGGCGTTCGTAACGTTCTATTTTATCTTTGATGCTTAGAGCTTCATTGAGTCGTTTTGGAGCAATTGCTTCAATTTTAGCTTTTAGTTCAGCATCTACCGTAGGAACTACAACCGTCCGTTTCGTCTTGCCAACACTCTGCATCAACTCTTCCTGCATTTCAATGATGGGCAGAACCGCTTCCTGGCCATACCACAGCGCATCCAGCATCACTGATTCGCTAACACCATTTGACTCGCCCTCTACCATTAAGATCGCGTCTTTGGAGGCAGCCATAAAGATGTTAAGTTCACTTACTTCAAGCTCTTTCGGACTTGGATTTGTAACAAAATTACCGTCAATTCGTCCAACTCTGACACCTCCAAGCGGATTGTGAAAAGGGATGTCTGAAATGGCTAATGCTGCTGAGGCACCGTTCATTGCGGCAACATCAGAAGGATGGATAAGATCGTGACTCAAAACGGTTGCCGCAATCATTGTTTCTGCAAGATAATGATCTTCAAAAGCTGGTCTCAATGGACGATCTATGATTCTAGAAATCAGAGTTTCACTATCAGAAAGACGAGCTTCACGCTTTAAGAAGCCTCCTGGGATTCGTCCGGCGGCATAAGCTTTTTCAACATAAAATACGGAAAGGGGAAAAAAATCCGCGCCTGTTCCTGATCCCTTTGCTGCAGTTGCAGCGACAAGTACTACTGTGTCACCGTATGTTACTAATACGGATCCATTGGCCTGTTTGGCCATTCTTCCGGTTTCCAGCGTCATAGTTGCTGGTCCAAATTCTCTTTCAACAATTTTCATTATACTCCTAATTATCAACGTTCTACCGATTCAGACTAAAGGTAATGCCTTTTTTCATATTCTCTCTGTCGGTATTCTATAAATGGTAACATGCAAGTTTCTCTTTTTTCTGCTCCATACAACTCAATAATTCGATTCTTTACCATATTTCTTCAGGATATTTGTAAGAAAATCGCTCTAAACGAACTAAAATGGGAAGCAGAAAAAAGCGGAAAAGACTTCATGCTACAGGATACGGGGGAAATGAAGTGGTACAATATGGCATCTGCCAAAACATACCATACAGAAGACCAGCCCCCGTGGACAAGTCTTCTGTGAAGTTTTACTTGAGTCACTTGACGCGAATCTTGAGCTGTTTAGTAAGAGTCCCGTGACTGTCAATATTTCTCTTTTTGAGGTAACTCATAAAATTTCGACGCTGCCCCACAAGTTTCAATAATCCTCGACGTGAACTGAAATCCTTGGGCTGGCTGCGTAAATGATCAGTCAATGAATTGATACGCTCAGTTAATAATGCTACCTGCACTTCTGTAGAGCCTGTATCGGCATTGTTTTTTCCGAACTTATTTACAATTTCGACTTTTCGGTTTTTTGTTAACATATAAAATAATCTTCTCTACTAGCTAAATACTTTTGATGGTTGAAAATAACAGACGTTATTCTCCCACATTACGATACCGATAGCAACCAAATTATGGTCAGTATCTAAAACTTTTGTCTGAACTTGATTTGTTTCTTCTGAAAAATCTTTTTTGGCATTCATTTCCTTGTTTTCCTCAAGCTCGCGTGATGTTGAAACTTCAACTCGACGTCCGTGTGTTATAGAAGTTACCATCTGTGCATCTGCATAGACTGTGTATAGGTGATCAAGCAGTTTTAAATGAGAAATCCAGGGTACATCAGAATTGCTCTCAATTTGTTTAAGTTTCTCAATTGAAATTGAATTATCACTGCAAAACCACTTTCCAAAAGCCAGGCGTTCCAGGGCAATAAGGTGTGCACCTACTTTCAGTATGCGTCCCAGATCATTTGCCAGTGTCCGGATGTAAGTACCTTTTGAACATCTTACGCGGAACTGTACGAATGGCAGTTCGACAGATTCAACCTCTATTTCGTGGAAAGTTACAGTCCGAATTTTTTCCGGAATCTCTATCCCTTGTCTCGCCAGTTTGTAGGCCGGAACGCCATCAAATTTTGCTGCGGAAAATGCCGGAATTTGCTGCTCCTGCTGTCCGAGAAATGAGTAAATCGCCGCAGTAACTTCTTCCGGATTTAAATACATGGCATCATGGGTTTCTGTAACTGTTCCCTCTGCGTCAAATGTGTCTGTTGATTCACCTAATTTACAAACTGCGCGGTAAGTTTTGTCTACATAATTGAAGAGAGGAATAAGGCGGGTCGCCTGTCCTAGAAATACAGGTAGAATCCCTGTTGCCATGGGGTCTAAGGTGCCAAGATGTCCGACTTTTTTTTCTTGAAACTGTCGTTTAATAAAACGAACAACATCAAAAGAAGTCCAGCCTTTCGGTTTGTCAATGCTGATGATACGCAATGAATTCTATTATTAGCCAAAAACCGACATCATTTACCAGTTTCTGTATTTATGTCAATTTCAGTATTCTGTGGCTGATCTGAGTCTTTAGGAAGGACGTTCCGCAACAATATTTCGATTTCATCGCTGTGGTCAAATCCTGCGTCATACGTGAAAGTTAACTGCGGTGTGTTGCGTGTTTTGAGGACTTTTCCCAATTGTCGACTGAAAAACCCTGCTGCACGATTTAATGAGATCACCAATTCTTCCTGACCATCAGAAGGAAAAACTGAAACATGGACTTTGGCAGAAGCCAAATTAGGTGTAGCCTCTACTCTGCTGATGGTGACTTTACTGAAACGGGGATCTTTGCTTTCAAAGAGAAGAATTTCGGAGAGTCTTCGATGCACCATTGTACTGAAATTACTTCTACCTGATTTTTTCATGAGCTAAATTTAGAGCCGTGCACTTTCTTCAATATGTTCGTAGGCTTCCACTATATCACCGTCTTCAATTTCTGAAAAATCCAGAATCATACCGCACTCATAATTTTGTGCTACTTCCTGGACATCGTCTTTGAAACGCTTCAGCGAAATGATTGAACCTTCAAAGATGCTTTCTTCTTTTCTGAGGACGCGAATCAGTGCATTCCGGAGAAGCTTGCCGTCTGTGACCAGACCACCGACTACCATTCCATTTTTACCTGCGGAAAAGACTTGACGTACCTCTAAATGTCCAAGTATTTCTTCCCGGATCTCCGGCTCCAAAAGGCCCTCCATGGCTGCTTTAACATCATCTAACGCGTTGTAAATAACATCATAAAGACGTACATCAACACCTTCGCTGGCACGAATTTCCTTTGCTTTAGCATCCATATTTACGTTGAAACCGACTATGATCGCATCAGAAGCGGACGCTAATGTAATATCAGTTTCAGTAACATCACCTACTGAACAAAGCAGAAAACGTGGAGAAATTCGTTCATCACCAATTTGTTCAAGTGAAGATTTGAGTGCCTCAACTGAACCTTGAACATCTCCTTTTAAAATCAAACGAAGTTCATTTGCCTCTCCTTCTTCAATTTTGCTGAAGAGGTTATCGAGACTGGTTTTCTGGTCTTCGCTAATCGTTTCAGCTCTCAGTTTGTACTCACGTTCCTCTGCAATAAGACGCGCTTTCTTTTCGTCTTCAAGAATAACAAAAATTTCTCCAACTTCAGGAATATTGCTTAATCCTGAAATTTCAACGGGGATTGATGGTCCTGCTTCTTCCATTGCGTTACCTGTTTCATCAAACATCGCGCGTATTCTTCCATGGATACTTCCCATGACGAAATAATCACCAATCCTGAGTGTTCCACGCTGAACGAGTACAGTCCCGACAGGACCCTGCCCTTTGCGTACACGAGACTCAATGATAGTTCCACGAGCAAATCCTTTCGGGGTTGCTTTAAGTTCCAGAATTTCTGCCTGCAAATGAATCATTTCCAGCAGTTCATCAATTCCTTCACCTGTCTTGGCAGAAACCTTTACAAAAATGGTGCTTCCACCTAAATCTTCCGGAACCAGTTCGTGGCCAAGTAATTCCTGCTGAATTCTCAATGGATCAGATTCCGGACGGTCAATTTTATTCACTGCAACTATAATCGGCACATCCGCTGCCCGTGCGTGCTGGATTGCTTCAATGGTTTGTGGCTGTACTTTATCGTCTGATGCAACAACAAGTACGACGATGTCAGTGATATTGGCACCTCTGGCACGCATGGAAGTAAAAGCCTTATGTCCCGGTGTATCCAGGAAAGTAACTCTATTTCCCCCTGCTTCAAGATGATATGCACCAATGTGCTGGGTAATGCCACCGGCTTCTCCGGAAGCGATGCGAGTTTCACGGATTTTATCAAGCAGCGATGTTTTTCCGTGATCAACGTGTCCCATGATTGTCACGATCGGTGCACGTACTTCCAGCTCTGATACATCCGGCAATTCTTCTTTGAGCAGGTCTGACAGTTCGAAAGTTTCCACTTCAACTGTCACATCAAAATCATTTGCAATCAGTTCTGCGGTTTCACCGGTGATTGTCTGGTTGATAGTTGCCATGATGCCGAGTGCCATCAATTTTTTTAAGATTTCCGGTACTTTGATGCCAATCAATCCTGCAAGTTCTGATACGACAACCTGGTTGCCAATCCGGATGTTCTTTTTACGTGGATTGAAAATGTGCTTAGGTGCAATAGGATCAAGAACCTTTTTGACACTTTTTTCGTGGCGCCGGCCCTGGGGCTGGTCTTTTCTGCGGTGCCGTGGTCTTCTTTCACGAAAGAAATAATCTCTTTGACCACCTCCGCCTCTACGTTTTTTTTCTGAATCAAAGCGGCGGAAATTTTTATCTCTTTCTGGATAATCTTCGTCTTCAGAATGGGAGTGCTTGAAAATTACCTTTTTTTTCTTCGGTTTTTTATCTGTTAAATCAGTTGTTTTTAAATCAACAGCAAAAGTATCTTCCGGAGATTTTTCCGGTGAGTCAGCGTTGATTTGCTCGATAGGATCTGCTTCAGCAGGTGGTGCTTCATCTGTGCTTTCTCTGACAAATTCCTCAGAATCGGACATTATTTGCTCGTTATGCTGAGAGCTTGCGTCAGTCTCATGCTTAAATGATTTAAACTCTTTCGGGTCAGTTTCAGAAGCTTGCCTTATCTGTTCCTCAGCGTCAGTAACAGTAACTCCATCGGCAGGAACATCTTTTTCCCTTGTTGGAACTATAGTGTACAGAGTTGGTGGTACAGTCTCTTTCTTTTTCCTGCGCACTCTCCTTTTCGGTGCTTCTTCAACAACTTTTTCATCTAATTGAGATTTTGTAGAAATTGTGACAATCGCGGAACTCTTAGTCTTTTTAGACTTTTTGATGACTTCAGCCTCTCCTGTTTTGCTTTCAGTGGGTTTAGCTCGGCGTAAACCCTTAGCTTTAGTAATTTTTAGTATAACAATTCCACTGGCGCTTTTTGCCATTTTTCTAACTATCTCCGCCTGATCCGCAGATAGTTCAGAGAAGTTTCCTGTAACTGGAATTCCAGCTTTGCGCATCTTGGTGAGCAGTTGCTTTGCCGGCATCTTTAATTCTTTTGCCAGTTCAAATACTCTTACTTCAGACATGTATTCCTTTGATTATTTCTACAGGTGCTATTGATTCTACCAAATGTCGTTTTCAACTGGTTGATTCTGTTTCTTCTTCGGCATCAACTTTAGTTATTTTTTTAGCTTTAGCTTTTGTTTTTGTTTTCACATCACCTTCAACAACTTCCTCAACTTCTGCTTCTTCTATGGCAACTTCCTCAACTTCTGCTTCATGATTTTTCGGTTCAGCAGCAACAGCTTCACTTTCTTCGTCAATGTTGTTTTGCGTCACCTCTACAGAAACTTCTGTGCTTTCATCGCCAATATCCTTGGTTTTTGCCAGTTCTTTTTCCAGTTGTTCATCAATTGATAGTTCTTGGTCTTCATTTGCAACAATGTTAATTTTGTAACCGATTAATTTTGAAGCCAGACGAACATTCTGCCCTTTGTGTCCAATTGCCAGTGAAAGTTGATTTGGGGCAACGATCACATCAATTTGATTTGCTTCCTCGTCAATTTCAAGACTGTTAATTTCTGCAGGCGCAAGTGCATTGCATGTATATTGATCTATGTCTTCGCTCCAGCGTACTATATCAATTTTTTCACCATTCAAATCATTAACAATTGTCTGAACACGACTGCCGCGCATCCCCACGCATGAACCAACTGGATCGACTTCTTCATCGGTAGAATACACAGAAATTTTTGCTCTGCGTCCCGGTTCTCTGGCAGCATTGACGATTTTGACAATTCCATCAAATATTTCTGGAACCTCCATTTCAAACAACTTTATTAATAGTCCAGGATGTGTTCTTGAAATTGTGAGCTGAGAATCTTTATGTGGATTGTCATTTACGTCTAATAAGATCACTCTGACGTGGTCTCCAAAAGTAAAATTCTCGCCGTATATTTGCTCTCGCCTGAATAAATATGCTTCGACTTTATTTTGAAAACTGAAAACCACTCGACCGTTTGGCTCAACCCTTAAAACAGTACCAGTCAGCACTTCCCCGATTTTATCAGTAAAAGTTGAGACAACCATTTGCCGTTCTGCTTCCTTTAAACTGCCAAAAATAATGGGGCGTGTTGAATGCGCAATTCGCTGAAACTCGCGTTCGCTTATTTCATATTCAACCTCATCGCCGAGTCCGGCATCAGGATCGATTTCTAAAACATCTTCCATTGAAATTTCATTGTTGGGATCTTCTACCAATTCAACAACTTCCTTAAAATGGGACAAGTTTATTTTTCCGGTTTTCTCATCAATTTGACCTTCAATTTCTTGATAAGGAAGTTTGCGTTGAGCAGCCTGAATCAGTGACTCCTCTACTAACTTAATTACTACTTCATGGTCCAAACCTTTCTCTTTGGAAAAGTCCTTGATGATTTCAAATAAGTTTTCTTTCAAAATTTACCTTTTTGTCTTACGTGTTTCGTTCAATAATTCAATCAAACAGTCAAAAATCCAGTATTGGTTCAAGGTTAGCCCCGGTAATCATTGAAAACGGTATAACTAATTCTGAACCATCGTTTTCCAGTCTTATTCTAATTTCCTTATCTGAACACTCCTCGATGCTGCCGATTGCATTTTTGACTCCCTGAATTTTTTGTTGCATACGCAACCTGATACGTCTTCCTGTAAAAGTCTTAAAGTGCTCCGGAGTTTTCAGTTTCCGAAAAATCCCGGGCGATGAAACTTCCAAAGTGCAGGTCTCATAAATACGATCACCACTTTCCAGGACTTCCTGTGCAACCTGATTAACAGCAACACAATCGTCTGTTCCAATTCCATGTGGACCGTCAATAAATAACTGAATTATTTGCTCAGAACCATGCCTGTTAAATACAACATCTATCAGTTCAAAACCTTTTTCCTTAATCGGAACAGCCAGCAGATTTAACAAAATTTCTTCAGTCCGAGCCATGTGTTCCGCTTCAATTTGTGCAAGCTGTACAATTATTGATTAAAAACCAACTCTCATTTTTATCAGTATTTAGGTAATTTGTCGATACTTTTTTAGTTCGGGTTAGGCTTTTCGGTCTATTGTCAAATAGTCCACCAGTTCTGCAAGCAAAGTTTGGGCGTGATGTTTCGGAAGTTTTTTTAAGGCGGAAGTAGCCAGATCTGCCTGTTTTTGACAGTAATCTGCTGCGGCATCCAGAGCTCCTGTACTTTCAGCTTGAGCAATGCACCAGTCAATATCTGACTCTGAGACTTGTTCACGAGTCTGCAATAAAATATTTCGTGCTCTCTCTGCGTCTTTTGCTTCAAGCCGCTCCAGCAGTTCAATTGTGATCAAGGTTCGTTTTCCTTCTGCGATGTCACCACCACGTTCTTTTCCATAACCTCCCGCACCTGCGCTTGGGGCTTCGGTTTCACTTTTTTCGGTTAAGTTCAGTAAATCATCACGTATCTGAAAACCGATTCCTATCGCTTCTCCAAAAGTGCCTACTGTATCGAAATCTGCTGCGGAAGCGTCCGCAATTAATGCGCCGCACTGACACGGGCCTTTTCCTGAATACCATCCTGTTTTCCTGCCAATCATTTCGTGGTATGCAGTACGATCCGGAAAAGTCCGTTTTGCGACCCAGCCGATATCAAGAGCCTGTCCTTCAAAAGTGGCGCGCATGACCTTGTTTAAATGTTGATGGATCCGCACCGCAGTAGTACTTGCCAATCTAGCATGATTTTTCAGCAGGGTTTCGTGTACCAGTCCCAATAAAGCATCTCCGGAATTGAGCGCAAGGGCGATTCCGTGCAGGAGATGCAAAGTTGGCTTTCCACGACGCAACAATGACTCATCCTCAATGTCATCATGAATCAGGGCAAAGTTGTGAAACAACTCCAGAGCAACTGCAGAATTCAGGGCGTCTTCCGGATCACCTCCAAATAATTCGCAGCATAGCAAAACCAATGCTGGGCGGAAACGTTTTCCTCCACGCTGCGGATAATCGCGCATTAAATCATAAAGATACTCCTTTGGTTCTCCATCCGGAAAACAAAGAATAGTTTCTTCTCCAATCCACTCACTGGCTGCCTTGAGATAGGTATTTAACTCTTTGTGATCGCTGGAAAGAATTTTCATCGAGTTTAATTTGTTAAAATAGGAAGTAGCAAAAAATTGACAATTAATGATTATTGTGATTAGAGCGATTGTAGTTTTGGAATACGAAAATTGTTTTGAATACGCCTGTTTGATTGCTTGAGTTCTTTAACGGGTAAAACCACACTCAGACGATCTGAACCAGGAAGAAAGTCAATACGGTGATATTCTGACTCCGGATTTAAAAATGCTTCAATTACATCTTTCAAATGACGTATTTGCCGTCCATTTATCTGCAGCACAATTGCATTTGAAAGTTTTTGGTAGCCAATGTTTAGTTGATCCGGAATAACTTGTGTCACCAAAACCACCCGAGCTGCCGAAGCAAAAGTTTTATTTCCGGACGTGCTTTCACCGGTTTTATTATTTTCATGAATCATCACAGACTTGTTTTGCCCTAAAAACAAACGCAGCCTTACAGGAGCGCGGGACCGCCAATTTGTGCCCCACATGGAAAGGTAATTCATTGTCAACTCCTGAAATAAAAAGCCGCCCTGAATCACATACCGTGGAGCATAGCCGACTCTTTTCAAGGGTACAGTGCGTCCATCTTCTTCATAGGGAGAAACTTTTGTCTGCAAAATAATCGGCTTTCCTTTACGGATCACGGCCAGTTTCAACGAATCACCGACTTTGAACTGATCCAAAAAAAGCAAATCAAACAGTGAAAGTCCCCATTCAGGATGCTCTATTTTTCCGTCATACGAAAGTGACCATTTACCAATTTTAGTCAAATAATCACCACTCTGTAAAACATCTGAGCCCGTACCGTAAGGCAAAACCCGGCTGATCCAGATTCCGGATTTTTCCGGAGGAATTTGGAAATAATCTGCAGTGCTGCGTTGAGTAAGTTTCCGCCAGTGAAAACCGCGGTGTGGCAAACTCCGGTATGAATCACCGCCAGCATGCTCTAGAAACTCAAGCAGCATTTCTGCAGGAATCGCTTTGGCTTCACCGGATCTCGCTTCAAGAATCATCCCGACAGTTTCATTGTCCTGCAGCAGCGGAAATCCCTGGCCGCTTTTTGAAACTCCGCTCAGTTTCAAAATTGGTAACCAGGCACCGCTAACCTCACGGTGCCCTACCGCCATTAGTTCGATTTTTCCCGACTCCATTTCCCACTCTTGAGCTGATTTTATTTTCAAAGAGTAAATGTTGTTCGGATCAGGTTTAGCTGTAGATTTTACCGGTGACCATTCTACAGGCTTGAGCTTATCCCAAAATTCGTTATTTTCAATTTTCAGCAGGGCTAGATTTGCTGCATAGTCCATGAGCACAAGTTTGGCTTGAAAAGGCTGTCTTATGTCTTTACGTGTAACCTCAATCAAGGTCGCGTCTGCCACCATTTCAGCGGTTGTCAGCAGTAATAAGCTTTGTTTGAAGGGAGATTCTGCTTTTTGACTATTTTCTATCTCAGGCAAACGGACAACCAGAGCCATTCCGGTTTGTGTCCGGATTTCACGTTTTTCCCAGGGAGTGAGCCAGTCATATGACTGCTGATATGATTTTAGGAGGACGGCTTGCTGAAACCATGGTTTTATATCTGGAACTTTGGCATGTAAAACTGCAGGCAAAACAAAAGCGGCGCCAAACAAACTCCATCCCAAAAGATAAAAAGAAAGGTGTTTTATTATCATTGAGAATCCTTGTTTTGAAGTGCGGAAAGGTTAGAGCTCCTTAAAATTCCGTAACGTTCAAGAACCGACTGCTGCTGTTCAAGGCTTTTTTTATAATCCAGCACCAAAGGCATCTTTTGCCATTCACTTTCAAAGACAACATGAAGTGTGTCCGGAGGCATTTCTTTCAGCATTATGTCCAAATCCCTCAATGAATTAACGGATTTACCATTTAAAGTAGTGACGATAAAGTTGCGCAAATTACTGTATCCGCTATTGACGGAACTTGGTAAAACTCTTGAAATTAAAATAACCTGATCACGTCGTGTTCGTGGTCTTTCAAGCTCACGGTACCAGTGTTCATAGGCCAGCGAGGGGGTTAGATTCCCCGGCGAATGGATGTAATTACGGTTCAGGGCAATGAAAACCAATCCTCCAAAAATCAGATATTCCGGAAGTTCATCGTAGCTGTTCCGCATTTCTGCACCAAACGGCGGTGCTTTGAGGCTAAGAGACAGGTTATGAAATTTTCCTTTGCGCCAAACTTGAATTTTAAGTAAATCGCCGATTTGCCTGTTTTCGGCTTCAATGAAAAAGGTGACTTGCTGTTCGCCGTAACGCACCATTCCTGCCGCGTCAATTTGCTTATCTTCAATTTTTGTCAACACATCGCCGCTTAAAATTACTCCGTCTGCCGAAGAATGGGGAATAACACGATCAACAAGAATCCCGGAGGTGTTTTCAGGAAGTCCTAAATAACGGCGGTAATGACGATTGACGAGCGAACTTGTTTCAATTCCGATTTCCGGAACTCCTTCATATTTACCGTCTTCAATATCGCTCAGAAAACGTGTTATAAGCGGAACTGGAATAAAATATCCCACATCGTTCAGACGTAAATTAGATTGGAAGGCGACACCGATAGCACGTCCGGACTGCGTTACGGGACCTCCACTGTTTCCGGGATTAATCGCGGAGTCAGTTTGTATGAGTAGATGTGAATCAATTCCCGGATGGACATAGGTTCCAAATTCAATCCGTGAAACAACGCCTTCTGTGCGCGACAATTCCTGACCACCCATCGGATAGCCATAAGCTCGGACTCTGCTGCGTAATTCCGGAATTCCTCCCAGTTCCAAAGGAGTTAAATCCTGATAAAAATTAGCGTCACGAACTTTCAACAAAGCCAAATCCGAGTCATGAGCAATTGCGACAACGTCTGCCAAAAAAGGTTCCGGATTCGAAATTTTATTAACAAGCAGTATCCGGGAATCGCTGACCACATGCGCATTGGTTAAAATCAAATTATCCTGTATCAAAAATCCGCTTCCCAGCCCCCTGTTGGTGGGTTTCATTTTCCACGGAGATTGCCAATTTGGACTTTGCTGATAATTTGTGATGCGAAAAACGGATTGCTCAATCTTATCCGGAGAAGCCAGCACAGGCGTTAATGCAGCATTCCAGAGACAGACAAGGACAAAATAAAATTTTGCTTTTGAATGAAACATGGGAAATTGAAAAAATTAAAAAATAAAGAAAAACAATAGAATGAAATTTTTCAGTTTTTATTAAACCAAAAACAGCAAAATTCCTGTACCGAGTACTATCCGGTAAATTACAAAAACAAGTGTGCCGTGATTGCGGAGAAAGCGCAGCAATAACTCTATCGATAGGTAACCTGTTACAAATGCCGCAGCGATTCCGACAGCTAAGTTGAAATAACCATCACTGCTGATTCCGAGTTCCACCAGTTCCTTCAATTCGTACAGACAGCTACCAAAAATTGCAGGTAAGCCCAGCAAAAAAGAAAAACGGGCCGCGGCTTCGCGATTTAAGCCGACAATCAGCCCGCCCATGATGGTTGAACCGGAACGGGAGCATCCGGGAATCAAAGCCAGTGCTTGTGTCAAACCGATGAATTGAATTTGTAAAAAACTTAATTGTTTGATGTCACGATTGCGCGGCGAAAGTTTTTCGGCAAGATAAAGAAAAATTGCCAGTACAATCAGTGCTGTTCCGATTACCCAAAGTTCACGGGCCTCGTTTTTGATAAAATCCTTAAAACCCAAACCAAAGGCGACTACGGGAATAGTTCCAGCCGCAATGCTCCATGCCATTCGCGATTCCGGCGTACTCAAAGGTTTACGCTTCAACAGACTTTCGATTGCCGCGTAAGAAAGCTGCCAAACGTCCTGACGGAAATAGAGCATCACCGCTACCAGGGTTCCAAGTTGAATTACCGCGGAAAATTCTGTTCCGGGATCTTGCCAGTTGAGCAGATGCGGGACTATGCGTAAATGTGCGGTACTGCTAATCGGTAAAAATTCGCTCAATCCCTGAACGACGCCCAGGACAAGGGCTTGTATCCAATCCATCGGTTTTAATCAGTCTAAAAATAATGTCTAGAAATCAATTGTTAAAAAAAGTTAAAATCCGGTGTTAGCTTTTTTTACAGCTTAGCTTTTGAAATCTAATACTTTTTTACAGGAAAATCCATTAAAATTCCACTCCAATTATCCTGAGTTCAGCATAAATAATCAATCTGTGAATATTTTACTGATGAATAAAACAGCATTATCTTTTAAAAACATTTGAATATGATTCTCTTTTTTTCCAGTTGTTACTTGTTGCATTTATGTGATTCAATTGATAATCATAACAATTAACAAGGAATGATTAGGAGAACTATGAAATTTGAAGGAATTTACACGCCAATCATCACGCCGCATACTGAAGATGGAACCATAGACAAGGATGCTTTTGCAGAAGTTGCTGAGTTCCTGATTGGCGCCGGAGTACATTGCATTGTGGTCGGCGGTTCGACTGGAGAGTATTACGCACAGACAAACGAAGAGAGAATTGAGTTGATGAACTTCGCCCGTGAGGTCATAAATCGGCGAATACTGCTGATGGTGGGAACCGGAGCGACACGCACGGAGGAAGCCGTGATGTTCGCGAAAGCAGCCAAAAAGGCTGGTGCGGACTTTCTGTTAGTTAATTCACCGCCGTATGCGGTCCCGACTGATTTGGAAAACTCGCTGCACGCTCTCCAAATCGACCGTGCAGCAAATTTACCGATTATGCTCTACAACTACCCCGGTCGCACCGGCACCAATATGGGAGAAGAGTTTCTGAACGAGGTGGGAAAATCCGCTAATTTCTGCGGCATCAAGGAAAGTTCCGGAGACATCAATCGTGTTCACCTTTTGGCCTACGACTATCCCAACATTGGATTGTGCTGCGGCATGGATGATCAGGCATTGGAGTTTTTTGCGTGGGGAGCAAAATGCTGGGTTTGTGCAGGTTCTAATTTTTTACCGAAAGTACACATTGCACTTTACGAAGCCTGTGTACACGAAGGAAATTACACAAAAGGTCGTAGAATAATGTCCGCCATGCTGCCGCTGATGCGAGTTTTAGAGCAGGGCGGGAAATTCGTGCAAAGTGTCAAATACGGTTGCGAACTTGCCGGTCTCAGACCAGGACCATCTCGTCTTCCATTGCAGCCGTTGACATCGGAGGAAATGAGCGAGTTGGAAACGGTTATAAGTACCTTAAACACTGAAATAACCAAGATTATTGATGGCGACGGTGATGCCAAAACATGATCATATTGGTTTCTACTTGGGAATAAATCAGACAGAAAAGCAATGTCGCTGAAGATTCAGGTCAAAAACACACGTCATGGAAATCCGGGTGTTTCCGGTTGGTACGCGATTCTTCCGGAACCGGATCCTCCCAATGTTTTACAGGACGACATTACAGCTGATTGGCTGGTCATCGGAGGTGGATTCGCCGGGTTGTCAGCGGCAAGACGGCTGTGTCAACTTCGGGAAAACGAAAGCATCGTGCTGCTGGATTCGATCCGTATCGGTGAAGGCAGTTCCGGACGCAATTCCGGATTTATGATCGATTTGCCCCACGATATCAGCACCGACAGTTATGCCGGTGCGGTAGAACAGGATGTACTGCAAACAAGGAAAAACCGTTATGCCATTGCCTTTGCTGCTAAAGCCGCCGAGGAATTCGGATTCCCACAGGAGGTGTTTAATCCTTGCGGAAAAATAAACGCAGCGGCCACTGAAAAAGGAGATCAGCACAATCGGGAATATATTGAACATTTGAAAGCCATGGGAGAAGAATCAACCTGGCTGGATGCCGCAGAAATGAAACGTATTACCGGCAGCGAGTATTACCTGAGCGGTCTGCTGACTCCTAAAACTGTTACAATTCAAGCGGCAGCTTATACTCGGGGTTTTGCGAGGGGGATATCCAGAAACGTGAATATTTACGAAAAAACCCCTGTAGTTGCGTTGGAACACACGAATGGTGTTTGGCACGCTAGGACTCCTAATGGTTCTGTTAAGGCGTCTAAGGTTATTCTGAGTGTCAACGGACACCTACAGAGCTTTGGTTTCATGCAGCGCAGACTGATGCACATATTCCTTTACGCTTCAATGACTCGTGCTTTGAGCTCGGCTGAAGTCCGCAAACTTGGCGGGGAACCGAGTTGGGGTGTTGCGCCGGCCAATCCTTTCGGTTCCTCTGTGCGTAAGATTTCCGGAGTGGGCGGTCATCGCGTCCTGATGCGAAACAAGTTCCATTTCAATTCATCAATGGAAGCAACTGAGCGGGATGTTCAAAGAGCGGTGCGCGGCCATGACCGGAGTTTCCAGCGGCGCTTTCCGATGCTCAAAGATGTGGAAATGGAATACCGCTGGGGTGGTCGTTTATGCTTGAGCTGGAATAACGTTCCAGTGTTTGGTGAGATAGAAGAAAGTTTGTTTGCCGCCTGTTGCCAAAACGGACTTGGAGTTTCCAAAGGCACTCTTGCCGGAATTCTGGCTGCGGAGTATGCCTCCGGAGTCCGGAACTCCTACATTGAAGATTACCTAAACGAAGCACAACCCACCCGTCTTCCTCCGGAACCATTTGTCAACATCGGCGCCAACGCCTACCTCAACTGGCAGGAGTGGTGTGCTGGCCTGGAAAAGTGAAGAGCTACCTTTTCTTAAATTCGGAAAGCGATCAGTGCCGGTTTTACAGTGAAAGGATTTTTTTTGCTTCCTGGAACACTTGCTCCGGCTGAATTTGAGTCAAGCAGTCATAGTGACCGAAACGACAGGTTTTCGCAAAACAGGGTGAGCAGGTTAAATTCCGGCTCAGGACAGTGGCCATTGGGTTTACAGGAGCAGTCCAGGTGGGAGAGGTTGAACCGAAAATAGCAATTTGCGGACGCTGCAAAGCGCCCATTAAGTGCATGCTTCCCGAGTCATTTCCAACCAGTAATTTGGCTTTTGCTAAAATTGCCAATAATTCGGTTAAGGAAGTTTGTCCGCAATAATTATGAACTCCTTCAAGTCCTTGAGAAATTTCAGTTCCGGAATCCGTATCTGCTTCTGTTCCCAAAATCAGAATTGAAGTTCCAGGAAACTGAATCAGTTGTGTGGCTAAAGTGCGGAAATGTTCGAGCGGCCACTGTTTTGCCGGTCCATAAACTGCGCCTGGAGTGAAGACAATAAAAGATTCAGGCAATGAGTTTTGAAAAGTGTTTAAATGTTTTTCCACCCACGCTTCGGTAGTTTCAAGGTGCGGAGGATATTTTTCAAGAGTAATATCTGGAGCCATTAAATTAAGGTATTCCTGGAGGATGTGTATCGAACGCGACGTGCCCTCATGCTTTTTCGCATGGCTCAGCAAAAGGCTTCTGAACTCTCCGGAATAACCGATTCGCTGCGGAATTTTACTTTGAAAGGACATCCAGGCAGAAGAAAAACCTGGAGGAAGGACATAATAATGTGTGTAATTTCCAGAGCGTAAAGTTTTTCCGAATGCACCGGCAGAGTTTTTTTCCGGATCAAACGGAATTATTTTTCCACGGTACGGAAGCGGTAAATTCTCGAATCCGGATTTCACAATCAAATCAACCTGTGATTCCGGATAGTTTTCAAGAACAGCACCGATAAATCCGGTTGAAATGACCAAATCACCAAGCCAGTTAGGTGTACGGATCAGGATTTTAGGTGGGTCAGCTTCAGGCATAATTTCGTTTCATTCGAGGATAGTGGACTTCCGCTGCTGCTGTGTACAAAAATAATAACCGTCCGGAAGCAAAGAGTTGTAGTGTTTTAATTCAAGCTCCTCTCCGTTCAGAAGTTTGAACCGTACCCGCAAATTTCGGACTGTAAAGTGCGAAGCGTCAGTCTGTAGACAAACTAGATTAACTTGTTTTCGAAAACTCTTCGGAGATTGAACGTATGTCTTTTCCGGAAAGTTTGAACATCCGGAAACAGCAATCAACAACAAAACAGACAGTCTAAAAATAAACTGGTTTGATTTTAAGCACATGGAGAAAATCAGACTGAGTGTTTGTTTCTCAGGAACTTAGTGTTTGATGATCAATTTAGCTGAAATTTTAGGGAAAGGCAATGCTCGGAAGCAGAGGGTAATAATTGCTTCTACTGCATAATCTGCACTTAAGCTCAAAAACGGAAATGACGTTTTTGTTCAACATCTTTTCCGGCAACAGGAATTTCTTCAAATTCAATTAGGAAAGTCTGCATTTGTTTGAGAAAGAATCCATCTACCGACATCCTCTCACCGACTTTTTTCAAGGTCGCATGGATCGTTGAATGATTACGGCCGACAATTTTTCCGATTTCACTCAGGGAAAGGGAGGTAAGTTGTTTCAGAAGGTAGACCGCCGCCTGACGGGCTTTGGTGTGTTTTCTGTCACGACGATAGGAAAGCAGTCCTTCCTCGGTAATTTGGAACATGACATAAATCTGCCGCAGGATTTTTTCTGCCGTTTCGTCAACGAATTTTCCATGAGATGATTGTATCGAATTTGAATTTTGAGCAGAATCATCCAACCAGTCTCTGAGAGCGTATTTTGCTAAATCTATGGTTAACTCTTCATTCAGCAACGAAGCGTGTACTCCCAGCCGCATCAGCACACCCACCATTCGTCCAATTCCGCCCTTGATATGCTGCACGATAAAAATCGCCAGTTCATTGCTCAAGGGAATGCCACGTTCTTTTGCTTTGCTTTCCAAAATTGCAATACGTGTTTGATCATCCGGAATCCCGATATCAACCGTCAGTCCAGATTCAAGCCGTCCACGCAGTCCGGAATTTAGTCCTGACATTTGCGTAGGTGCTCTCTCGCAGGCAATTACGATCTGTGCTTTTTGTTTACGCAGGGCATTGATTGTGTGGAGCAGTTCTGCCTGACACTTTAACGAAGGAAGCAGAGCCTGCAGATCATCCAGCAGAAAAGCATCGACCTTGCGGTAACGGTCCCGGAATTCTTTCATTTTGTTTAATCTGAGATGATTGATGAAATCATTCAAAAAATCTTCTGCAGAAACCTGAACGGTATGTTTTTTGGGTTTGCTTTGCTGCAGTTCATTGTTGATTCCTTCCAGCAAATGTGTTTTTCCTGCACCGGACTCACCATAAATTACAAATGGGTTAAAAGCAATTCCCGGCATATCAACGATAGCCCGGCAGGCGCGACTGGCCAATAGATTACGTTTTCCGGGAATGTACGAATCCAGCAAATAAGTGCATTGACTACCGACCGTGGTTTCCGGTTGATTGATAGAATTGATGCTGGTTGACTCCAAATCATCAATCTTTTCTGCACGATGCTCTTGCTCAAGGTTAAATTCAGGCTGAACGGCTTTCTTGCGCTTCGAACTGACTCCAATTTTATATTCGAATATTTTTTCTGAAAATGGAGCTTTTTCCGGAAAAAGTTCGTCGAGGACTTTTTTCAGGAGATCTTCGTGATTAGTCTTAATTTCGTAACTATAGACTTTGTGATGAATACCACCCAGTATTACTTTTGAAGGAGTGATTTTCAGCAACTGCAGAGAATTCAGCCATGACTGGTTTGCCTGTGGAGTTAAAGAGCGTCTTACGCACTCTATAAATTCCAAAGATTGTTCTTGATTCAACTCCATCTTACTTGTGTTTCAAATCCATTTGCTGTTTATCTCAGCTCAAATTCAATTATCATTTTGCTTGAGATTGGCGTAAATATGTTCCCGTCAATGGAATGCAAGGCACCAGACTGGCCTCACTAATTTAAAGCAAAATGAGGTACAAAATCAACAAAAAAGAATTCTAAAAAGATGAACTAGTTACCCCTAAATTGCTGATAAATAATAAAAATATTTTTTCAAAAAATATAATTTTATTTTTATATATACAAAATCAAAGAGCAATAAAGTTGTTCAATATTAGGTACCTAAGCCATAGAAAAAAATAAATTTAATAAAATTTATTTTCGTGTTATTGTTCATTTAACAAATCACATTTTCTGAAATCCAAAAATGAATAAGTCAGCAACTCAACTTGCAAAAATAAAAGTAGAATACCTGAAATTTCTGACCAAATTTAGCAGTCTGCAACTCTCTACAATTGGTGAAAATGGGCGTCCGGAAAGCAGTTATGCACCCTTTGTAGTCACTCAAAATAATCAGTTTTATATCTATGTAAGTGCGCTGGCCCGACATACAAATAATTTGCTGAATGACGGAAGGGCCGGAATAATGATCATTGAAGCGGAAGAAGAGGCTGATAATATATTTGCCAGAAAGCGTGCATCATTTGATTGTGATGTGGAAATAGTGGAAAGGGAGACCGAAGACTGGCGGATAATCATGCTTATGTTTGATGGGCTTGCAGGTGAACTGATGGAAACATTGCGCAGACTTCAGGATTTTCAGTTGCTGCGACTGTTGCCTAAATCCGGCCTTTTCGTTACAGGTTTCGGAAAAGCATATCGAATTTCAGGAAAACGGATGGATGATTTGTCGCATATAAATCCGCAGAAATAGTAATCTTCAATACCGTCGTAGAAGGTCCTAAAACCATGTCATTTCGAGTGAAGCGAGAAATCTTGTATGAGCAATTAAACTAAGCAAGGAAGATCTCTCTCTACGTTAGAGATGACAAGACATATGTTCAAAAAGACCCCCGCACCTGAATCAGCAATTCGGAAATGAAAAAAACCGGAGGCTATTCGGGTGCGGGGTGGAGTTCAGACTTTTTGTGAAACTGTCAATGTTTGTCGTTTAAAAAGCTGCTTTAAGTAATGCCTGTGTGTAAGGATTTTCCGGTTGTTTCAGGATTTTCCCGGCTGGACCTGCTTCCACAACGATCCCCTCTTTCATGACGATGATATCGTGACAAAGCGCCTGGATAATTTTTAGGTCATGGCTGATGAAAAGGTAGGTCAGGCTGTATTTTGTTTGTAAATTGCGTAAGAGTTCCAAAACCTGGGATTGTACCGAGCGATCCAGTGAGGAAGTAGGTTCATCCAGTACCAAAAAACTGGGTTTAAGAACCAGAGCACGGGCTATGGCTATGCGTTGACGCTGTCCTCCGGAAAACTCGTGAGGATAACGATGCCTCAAATCCGGATCAAGATCGACGTCTTTGAGAACCCGCACAATTTGCTCCTGATGATTTTCCCTATTTTCAGGATTGTGTATCTCAAGGCCCTCTGCCACAATTTGCTCCACAGTCATCCGTGGACTCAAGCTTCCAAACGGGTCCTGAAATACAATCTGCATTGACTTCCGAATCGGTGTGATCTTTTTCTGGTTTAGTTCGTTCAGATAAACACCCCCAAATTTTATGGATCCTTCACTTTTTATCAAACGTAGCAAAGCAAGTCCGAGGGTTGATTTTCCGGATCCACTTTCTCCAACAACGCCCAAACTGTGACCTTTGCGGATTTTCAGACTGACGCCGTCAACTGCTTTAACGTGATCCACAGTCCTTTTTAAAACCCCCTTCCGGATTGGAAACCAGACCTTCAAATTGTTTGTTGAAATGAAAGTGGCTGCGGATTCCGAGACCGGAACCGGAGTTCCACCAGGTTCTGATGCTAACAGTGTTTTTGTGTACGAATGCTGCGGCTGCAAAAATAGAGGCTCAGTCTTGTTTGTTTCAACTATCCTGCCTTGAGTCATGACTGCAACTCTGTCCGCATAATGACGGACAATACCAAGATCGTGCGTAATTAAAAGGATTGCCATCTTAAATTGCTCCTGTAACTGCCCGAGCAGTTTAAGAACTTGCGCTTGTACCGTCACATCGAGTGCGGTAGTCGGTTCATCCGCAATCAGCACATCGGGCGTGTTAGCCAAAGCCATGGCAATCATCACGCGCTGGCGTTGTCCTCCGCTTAATTCATGTGGAAATGCGCCAAGACGTTTTTTTGCGTTTTGGATTTCCACCATCTCCAGCAGTTCCAGGGTCCGCTCACGTGCCTGTTTTTGACTAAAACCCTGATGCACAAACAGGACTTCGTTAATTTGTTTTTCAATAGTGTGTAGAGGGTTCAGTGAACTCATCGGTTCCTGAAAAATCATGCCGATGCGGTTACCCCTTACACCACGAATTTTTGCTTCAGACAAGCGGAGCAATTTTTGACCTTCAAATTCAATATTTCCTTCAGGATGAGATGCAGAACTTGGTAACAAGCGCAGAATTGAATGTGCGGTGACAGATTTTCCGGAACCGCTTTCTCCCACCAATGCCAATGTTTCACCTCTGTTCAACTCAAATGAGGCATTACGGACCGCATGTGTCACACGATCGCCTTGAGTGAAATCAACTGACAGATTATCGACGGCAAGTAGAGGAGAAGACATGTGGAAATTTTTTTAGATTAAGATTTTTTTCCCTCTTTCGCGAGCTTGCTCTGCAGTGGTCGTACTTCGATCCACCTTGTATGGTACTTCAATACCTTTTTGAAAAGCAGGTCGCTCGGCTAATACATCCAGCCAGCGTTGTAAATGGGGAAGTTCCTCAATTTCCAATCCCGCCCATTGATAACCCCGAACCCAGGGCCAGGTTGCGATGTCAGCGATGGAAAGATCACCGGCAAGGTACTCATAATCTTTAAGTTGTGTGTTCAGCACAGAGTAAAGACGCATGGTTTCTTTCTGGTAGCGCTCAATTGCATATTCAATTTTTTCCGGTGCATAGCGATAAAATACATGTGCCTGTCCCTGCATCGGCCCTACTCCACCCATCTGAAACATCAGCCACTGCAGAACTATGGAACGGCCTTTGGGATCAGCAGGCATGAACTGTCCGGATTTTTCTGCAAGATAAATCAAAATTGCTCCTGACTCGAATACACTAAAATAACCATTATCACGGTCAACTATTGTCGGAATCCTGCCGTTTGGGTTGAGCTTGAGATACTCAGTTTTTTTTTGTTCTTTTTTTTCGAGTTCAACAGAGATGACATTGTAGGGCAGTTTTTGTTCTTCCAGCATTATTGAAACTTTGAATCCGTTTGGAGTAGGGGCTGTGTAAAAATCAATCATTCTTTCATTGTTTGAAAATAGGTTTTTGCTTTTTTAAATTCATCCGGAGTGTTTACATCCTGACAAATCCAGGGAGTTTCTTCAGGTGAGGAAAGACGAGCCATGCGCCATCCATCCCAAAGCAATAGTGGGCGTCGTTTTCCTTCAGCAAGCAGTTTTGCAGCCGGTTCCAGAACCGGACGCCGATAAAGAGCCAAAAGGGGATTTGTGATATTATCTTCTTCTGTGCAGACAAGGTCATACTCGTCGGTCATAATGTCACGCATAGTTTGCAGCCACTCTCCGGTCAAATACGGCAAATCACAAGTAAGCAGGAATACTTTGTCAATCTCTGAACTCAAAAGCGGGAGGGCATCAACAATGCCCTGCAGAGGGCCTCGTTTTTCTACAGAATCCCAGCCAACCCGGATCCAGTCTTGTAATTCCTTGGCAACGCGTGGGAGAATCTGCCCCGGTGCGCGCATCACAACTGTTTCAGCCACAATTGGACGCAAGACCAACAACAGTCGCTCAAGCATTGTCTGGCCTCCTATTTCAAGGCTCGCCTTATCCTGCCCCATGCGTGATGACAGTCCGCCGGCCAGCAGAATTGCTCCGTATTGTTTTTTCATCTTCACAAAAAATGCACTTTAAAAAGGGCAAAAAGATAATATAGTGCTATGGCACTGAGTCAATAGATAATAAACCACTGAGTTACTAAACCGATGCACAGAGTTTTAGTTGGAGTAACCGGTTCTAATGGATTTAGTGTGTTATTGGCAAAACCGGACTAATTGTCACCGGGATCAGTAATCAAGGTCAAGTCTTGAGAAGCTTTCTGCAAGCGTGGTACATGACGAGAAATCTCTTCCAGAGTCATTCTGGTGCTTGGGGCGTGAATTGACAAAGTAGCAAAAAAACGGTTTCGTCTGTTAAATATTGGTACTGCAACTGAAACCATTCCGTCGACAAATTCCTCGTTATCGGTTCCAACTTGGTCCTTCCGGATTTTTGCTAATGCTTTCTCCAGACTCTCCGTGTTTGTTAAGGTATTCACCGTTTTTTGTTCTAAATTTAAATTCTCAATTAATTTTGACATTTGTTCCTTGCGAAGCAGACTAAGAAAAAGTTTTCCGCTGGCAGTACAATGTAGAGGAACTTTTGTTCCGACCGAAAGCTGCATCCGTAAAGGCCAGTGTGTTTCTATCCGATCTAAATATCTCATTTGACTGCCATCTGGAATTGTAATGTTACAAGTCTCTCCAATCTCCTCAGAGAGTTGCTTTAAAATAGCATGTCGATGGGTCCGAAAATTTTCATTGCTTATTATTCCCAAAGCTATTTTTCTCAGTCGATTTCCAGGCAAGTAGCGTTTTCCGTCAATTTCACGTTGTAAAAACATTTCATCTTCCAGTTTTCTACAAAGGCGGTGAATGGTAGCTTTGGGGAGATTTAATTTTTTGTTAATCTCAGTAGGTGTAACAGGTCGATCCGAATTTGCCACCTGTTCCAATATGGCAAGTACGCGTTGCATTGAAGAGCCGTTATCAATAAAATAATCAGCCATATTTTTCCCTTACACTAATTCTAGAAAGATTTACAAATTATCCTGACAATTTTTTTAGAATGAAACTCTGAGTCTTATTCTTGTTAGTGTATTAGATAATGTGCGGATTCACAAATGCATAATAGAACCTTTTCTCAG
>JYMV01030525.1_pt1 | contig 39055 bp, 29 predicted proteins | sample 338911 | NCBI WGS metagenome assembly JYMV01 (sample SAMN03354496, study PRJNA234377) | hydrothermal vent metagenome | biome: Deep sea; feature: Hydrothermal plumes at the Eastern Lau Spreading Center, Western Pacific Ocean; material: Seawater | place: Tonga | collected 2009 | depth 2000 m m | reverse complement strand
AACGTTTAGTATATGGCGCGTTTCAATGCGCTATATACATTGTTGTGTACCGTTTGTGTTTTACTTACCGAAATGAGTACGGTTTCGAAGACCTTTTTAAACATACAATAAGAGTAAAATTATTTCTTGATCTAAAATCAGAATTAATTTGTTATTACTAGTAGTTTTTGTGATATAAACTCTTTGCCTGTTAATTTTAAAATATACGTTCCCTGAGTAAGTTTGAAATTATCTGTATTTATACTATGTTCACCTGCTTCTAATTGCTCATTTAATAAAGCATCTAAATGTTTACCAGAAGTGTCAAATATTTCGAGCGTGACCTTTTGGTCAATATCAAGTTGGAAATTTATATGTATGGTGTTTATTGCAGGATTGGGAAACACTTTCATTTCGACAATATTAATTTGAGTTTCTGTATTTATACCTACATACGTTAAAGGCGTACTGTTTATATAAACTTCCCAATCGCTTGAGCGATCTTCTCCCCACACTACAAACGCAGAATTATTATTACTAGAGACATCAAGAAATGAATTACAACATGGAAGTGCTGTATGTGGCGCAGATGAACTACTCATTAAATAGTTTAAACCATAAGAGTTTCCACCATCATTAGAGTATGCCAAATAAATATCAGCAGGTACGCTTGTTCCTGCACCATTTAATCGTCTGTCTCTCCATGCGAGAACTAACGTACCATCCGAAGCATACTTTGCCCAAACCCTATCTTGAATAACACCATTACCAACGACATCATCATTTATTCTTTCTGGTGATGACCAGGTAATACCCCCATCAATTGACAATGATTGAACAACATCTGCTTCTCCAAATCGGTCATCAATCCATGCCATCATTACCCTATTGTTGTTTGAAGGGTCAGCACTTAAGACATACCCGTTATTATAACTAACATTCGCTGTTAAGTAGATATTTGATACTAATGAATAATTAAATGATGTACCTAAGTTTTCAGTAATTGCAACATATGAGCATAGAAATGGACTTATATTTGTGTCGTAAGAATAGTATCCAATATAAGCTTTTCCATCACCACCAACAGATACAGTTCCCCATGAAACTTCTAGTGATCCAACTGAGTGTAAATTATCGTCAACTTGAATAATATTACTCCAGGAATTTCCTCCATCTGTTGACGTTTTTAAATAAACATGATGTGGATTTAGAGTATCAAAGTATACCGACATAGTAGTAACGTAAATTGCGCCATCATTTACACCCCCACTATTATCAACTGCTATCCAAGGTCGGTCAAATGGTTTTTCAGGAATTTCACTTGAAAGAAAAACAGGAACAGGTGTTTCCCATGATAGTCCTCCGTTTAACGATTTTGAAACAAAAACTGTTGCTGTGGTGTCAGACCAATCAATATCAACATAAGATAAGTAAGCTATACCAGAGTTATGAAAAGTTATAGACACATCTGCAGATGAATATGCTGTATCTACATGGGGCATAAATTCATGAGTACTCCAGGTTGCACCTCCGTCAAATGAAGATCTAGCAGCAATCCACATCCTTCCATCAAGTCTCAATCTCATCCATCCAGAAATAATATTATCAGAATTAGTTGGATTAATAGCAATAGATGGTTCCCCATCAAAACTTATAACATTTGATAGATTATAGTCATTGGTCTGTGCAAAAAGAATCACGGGGAATATTAAATAAATTAATACGATAGCAATTTTATTTTTCATAGTTAGATCTATTTAATACTGAATGTAGTCTTTATTTAAGTTTGTTGTCAATTATGTATATGTTATCTCAATGACTATATGGTACACAACGGCTCCGGCTATAATTTCGTTGTTAGTCAAGTTTACGGCGCGAATCAGAAATGCAACGCATTTTAGCGTAAGTAAACTTGTAACCGATCTTCGCCTTTTTAACCAGGTGTTTGTTGTATTTGTTCTTGTCTATAGCATTACTAAACTACAACAATGAATTATAGCCGTTGTTGGGTAGCGTTTTTTTATTTTATGAGCTTTGGTTCTTTCTTTGAGTCGCATTTCTCAATTAAAAACCAAATAAGTATTCTTTCCTTTTCTTTTTCTAAACTTGAATCATCCTTGATTTTATTCCAAATTGTTACAAACTCTAATAGCTCTCCTTCTTTAAGGTTGAAATCAGAACTATTAGTTTTAAAAGTAGAATCTATGTATAAGGTTTGAGTAAATTGATTACTAGATTTATCTAGTCCTTCTTTTTTATTATCAACTAGATAAGTCAATAGATACAACTCTGATAATCTAAGATTTAATTTTGTGTCCTTGGTGTTTTGGTTAACACATAGTTCTGCTGGTTTAATTGCTTCACGAAATGTGTTCGTGGCACTAATCGAATCAATTTGATTCAAACAGGAAATAGGGTCAAGTTGAGTAGTCTGTGAACAGCTAGCTATTATAAGCAAGAATATTATGGATAAACACTTCATTTTATGCTCCCCAACTTGTTTTATGCTCTATAAATGTACACAATAACAGAAGGAGCTGCGGGATAACAGCATGTTTTTGTTGGGTTTATCCCTTTTTGATAACACCCTCAACGTGCGTGTGATGCTGTTGGGCTTATCCCCGCATGGCGCATGGCCCAGAGCCCTAATCTGCCATCTCCACAGCAATCTTAGCCGACAATAGCGACAACGGAATACTCGGCCCGGGATGTACGGTGCCCCCACAGAAAAAGAGGTTCTTAATCCTGGAAGAAAAATTGGGATGCCTCAAAAAGGCGGAGAATTTGCTGTTTGAGCTGTTACCAAAAACAGAACCAAAGGCGCTGTGACCAGTTTTTTCTAAGATTCTCGGCTCAAGGATTTTTTCATAATCAACCAAGGGTTCAAGATCAGTTTTTAAGACCTTGTTCAACATGTCAATGGTGTTGGACCTTGTAGAGGCTATTAAGTCATCCCAGCTCTGACCAGCAATGTGGGGTGCATTCACCATAACGAACCAGTTTTCACAGCCTTCCGGCGCATCGGAGGCGTTCTTCTTTGATGTTACATTTACGTACACCGTCGCCTCATTGGCAATGGAATGCTCTTTAAATAACTTCTGGTATTCAAGGCTGTCATCATCTGAGTAAAACAAATTGTGCACCCGAAGCTCATCGAACTTCCTTTTAATGCCCCAATAAAATACTATCACCGAGCTCGATCTCTCCTGATTTAGTGTTTTCGTTGGCTTTTTAGCGGAGGGAATCAATTGGTGATAGGTGTTGTAAACATCCATGTTGCTGATAACCACGTCAAAATCGATTTTCGCCTCATTTGTAATGATTCCTTTAGCCTTGTTGCCCTCCACAATTATTTCGTCAACACCGGTATTCATTTTGAATTTTACGCCTATCTCTTCGGCCAATTGCTGAAGGCTGCTTATAATCTTGTAAATGCCCCCCTCCGGGAAGTAGGTCCCCATATTCATCTCAAAATGTGGAATTATCCCCAAAGTGGCTGGTGCCTCGTAAGGGTTGGAGCCGTTATAACTCGCAAAACGGTTAAAAATCCTTACCGTTTTATAATCCTTGAATCGATGCCTGTTTGAGTCGTTCAAAGAGGTAAAGGCCTCTATCTTACCGAAATTCAAGATGCCCTTTAGCGTATTCATGCTGAGGTAATTCAGTGGCCTGTGCAGCGAGCGCTGCATGAATACCTCATTGGTAATATTAAACTTGGTTTCAGCACCCTCAAGAAATTTTATAATCGAGGCCGCATCGTCATCAGTTTTGCTGGCCACTTCTTCGGCGAACTTCTCTTTTCCGTGAAAGCTCTGAATAACAGTTCCATCATTAAAAAAATAGTTGAACACCGGGTCCAGCTGATTGTAATTCCAGTAATCTCGAGGGTTCTTTTGACTGAGAAGAAATAACTCGTCAATATATGCTGGCATGGTCAGTACCGACGGCCCCGTGTCAAATCTATAGCCTTGCTCATTGATCTGGCCCATCTTGCCCCCAACAGCTTCATTGGCTTCAAAAACGCTAACCGCATAACCCCTGTTAGCCATTCTAATTGCCGCAGCCAGGCCGGCAATACCTGACCCTATTACTGCACACGTTTTTTTGTCGGCCATGGCTAGTGAATTACAAGGTCCTTAGGCCTTCTGACAAGCAGCGCAAATCTCGACATAAACGCCAGCAATCCCCGACTGTAAACCCCGTTTACGGCCTCACCGGTGAATATCCTGGAAAGGTGTTTTTCAATGTGTGGCTCTATACCTTTACCAATAAAGTTATTGCGCATGGTTTGTCCCGCTCGATACAAAGAGAACAACCGGCCATTGTACCAGGTATTGATCACCTTTTGCCACATGCCGAGCTCCCGATGGAAGGTCTTTTCATAAGCTGCAAATGCTCCAGGTCGGTCCAATGTTATAGCCTGATAGAGCATTTTCCCGCTTTTCAGGGCCAGGTAAGCACCAGTTGAAAAAACCGGATCTACAAAACCCGCCGCATCGCCAATGCAAGCCCAATTTTTTCCGTACATCTTCTGAGAAATTAACTGGTAATTCGAATATTTTACAACAGAAGTCAATCGCCGGGCGTCTTTGGCATACAATCCGATGCATTGGTTTCCTGCGATGAAATTGTCAAACTGTTCTTCAGCACGATCTCCGTATTTCTTTAAATGAAGCGGATCTACAACGATTCCAACAGACACCTTCCCTTGCAGCGGAATTCTCCAGCCCCAACCCTGCTCATAGCGGTCTACATGTATATGCCCGGGACTGGTCATAACGACCTTGTCCATATGAGCGAACAATGCAGTATCCTTCCGTGTGCCCCGTTGGGTTGGAATCTTTAACAGCTTCGCGATCTGACGGCTTCTGCCTGTTGCATCGACAATCATATCAGGCTGCCCAGCAAATAGCCCGTCACTGGCTGCCAGAGATCCGTCGTCTAAAAATACAGAATCCCCTTCTTGCCTGAGCCTGGCAGAATAGGGCAGGAGCACTGCGCCATTTCTAATGGCTGCACCCAAAATGGCCTCGTCAAACTCTTTTCTGGGAGTATTGTAAGCGTAATTAGGCAGCCCACCTTTGGCCCACCCAAACTCGAATGGTATAATTTCATCATGACTCAGCCATACGGTTGCGCCGGGCTTGTAAACGCTAAAGGCTTTAATCTCGTCTTCAACTTCTAATTCCCTTAAGATGGGCACTACGGCGGGTAGAAGAGATTCACCAACGATAAGCTCAGGCCGTTTCTCGGTATGATAAATACCCACATTATACCCATCCCTGGCCAACAAGGCGGCAAGGGTTGCACCGGCAGGCCCCCCTCCTAATATTGCTATAGATTTCTTCTGCATCTTCCAGCTGTAAAGATGTTACAAATTCTGTAAAGTCAGATTGAAAACTTAAGTTTGCACTGATCTGTCGGCCCGGCTTTGGTAGATTACAGACAAGTAAATTGAGAATCAACACAATCGCTGTTATCCGCGTTCTATCTTGTTATTAATTATCGAGCAGCGTTAAATTTATCAACGGACACTTAACCCGAACTGAACTCACGTTACACCATGGATGAGCAAATAATTTGCGATGAGCTGCGAAAGTTTTTGAAATCGGGCATTTTGGCGGAAGGTGTAGAGATTGAAAAAGAAACCCTTCTCAAAGATCTTGGCATAGACTCCTACTCTGTTATAGAAATGGTCTTGTTCATAGAGCGAAAGTTTGGGGTAGCACTGCCAGATCAGGAGCTAACACCGGATAACTTAAAGTCAATTGAAAGCCTGGCCAATTGCACGATGAACTGTGTCAATGATTAATGCTGGTTTGACCGACATACCAAATACGCTGCTTCTTAATGGCTATGATGCCTTTCAGCATTTTATAAGCACGGTACATGCTGATGAAAAAGACCCGTGTACCGATTCCCGAATGATAATTGAAATGGAGGGAGTGGTAACCGAACGGATGATAGAAGAGCGAATAGTTGATTTAGATCAGCTTGCCTGGATCAACTCGTATAAATTAAAAACAGGAAGGCTGCTTCGCAAAAAAAGAGTTGAAAGAGGAGAGCACCCACAAAAGATAAATGTAATAAGTGGCAGGGTATCCGAGGCCGATTATCACGCATTGCATTTTGAGAAAATCCCGAGTTTATCAGATGCATGGATAGAGATAGACCTCGTTCATCTATCCGGAGAGCGAACAGCACTTATCCTTTCGAACAACCACATTATCTTAGACATCACGGGAATGCAATACATTGCAGAATTGCTGGGCGGTGTGATCAATCCTGACAATATTGACAGCTGGTCGGTTAATCTGAAGCGCGGGAAGGGCACATCTCCTTTGAATGCGTTTGCCTATTTATTTGGCCTTATAACGCAAAAAGTTATCGACCTTAGGTCAGGCAAAGGAGCGCAAAACGCCACGGGTTATTACAGGAGAATAAAATTTACCGAAGCGGAAACAACCGGGATAGAAACACAGGCATTGCAAAGCGGATCTAAGTTTGGTGTTAGCCTATACTATTTGGCGTGCACGGTAAAGGCAATGGCCGGAGTTAAGAAACCCAAGGAGGGCCTATTCTGGGTTCCGGTAACAGTTGACACCAGGCCCAAAGGTAAAAGAGGCCCCGTGCTGCAAAACCACATTTCAATGATGTTCTTTAAAGTACGGGCGGACAAAGTTAATTCGATTGTGGATCTTGTATCCGAATTTTCTGGCCAAATGATCTATCAGATAAAGTCAAAGATTGTAGCGTCATATTCCAGCCTTTCGGATGCTATAAAATCCCTGCCCCGCTGGCTTTATGCTGCGATGGTAACAATGCCTTCTAAGGGAGTCTTTGCCAGTTTTGCATTTTCAGACCTCGGAGAAGTAGGCACGGAGTCATTTCTTGGAAAGACAGTGATTACAGCATATAACCTGCCGGTGAATCCTAACCCTCCTGGATTCAATATCGCTTATATGAAGTTCAAAGGGGCCCTGAGCGTTGTAGTCGGCTGTCACGATTCTGTTATTACAGCTGAAAAGTTTGTGGAGTTTGAGAATAGCTTAAAAGAATCTTTAACTGGCGGTGGAGAATAATCAGATAAATACGGATATCCTCATTATCGGAGGCGGATCTGCCGGTGTTGCAGCAGCGGTAGCTTCGGCGAGAATGGGCGTGAGGGCCATGCTCATTGAGAAAGGGCCATTTTTAGGAGGGAAGGCCACCAGGGCTATAGTGAGCACCATATGCGGAGCTTACTTCCGGAGCGAGGGGGCAGCACTACGCCATGCACATGTGGGGTTTCCCAAAGAATTCTGTGGGAGGCTTTCCGTTGCAAGTGGCACTGAACCCTTTACCTACGTCGAGGGATTGCGCTTTCTTCCTTACGACCATCAAGCGTTTAAATTGCTCTGTGATGCGTACATGCTAAATGAAAAAGTGCAGCTCTTCCTTCACGCTTCATTGAGCTCAGTGGGAATGGAAAATGGCATAATTGATTCTGTTGATGCGATAGCGCTGGATCGCAGGGTAAAAATATTCCCCAAGACAGTCATCGATTGCACCGGAGAAGCCTTGGTTGCAACATTGTGTGACCTGGAGGTGTTGAAAGACGAAACCTATCAGGCATCAGCAATGGTATTTTCATTAACCGGAATCGAGTCAGCTGATTTTGAGAATCTTAGCCTGTCAGTGAGGAGGTCCATGAAAAGGGGAGTGGAAGCTGGCCGCCTGCACCCCGAATTAGAGAAGCTATCTATCATCCCTGGGTCTTTAAAAAATGGAAGCGCATTTTTCAAGCTGAGCGTTTCACGCGCCATAAGTGATGAGCTTAACAAAGCTACAGAATTGGAGCTTTTTGCCAGAGAAGCGGTGAGTGCAGTGCACACTTTCCTAAAAGCGGAAAACGGGCCCTTACAAAATGCCGAAATGTCTGTTGTGGCATCCGAGCTCGGAATAAGAACCGGAAGAAGGTCACTTGGCAAATACATATTGAGCGAATCGGACGTGCTCAATTGCGTGAAGTTTGATCAGGCCATTGCGAATGGAGTGTGGCCAATCGAGTATTGGGGGCATGATGGCAATGTAAACATGGATTATTTTAACGCAGATGATTGCTATGAAATCCCCGCTGATTGCCTGATGTCTGCAGATCTGGGCAACCTTTATTTTGCGGGAAGGAACATCTCAGCATCTGACAGGGCGATAGCAAGTGCACGCGTTATTGGTACCTGCCTTGCAACGGGTTATGCGGCGGGCAAGATGGCAGCAGGAAGCGTATTGAAGAGAGATGCTAATGAGATCATTCAAGAAATAAAATCAGAGCTGTTAAATGTCTGAATCCGTTTATCAGATAATTGAAAAATCGGCAGCTTCCTGGCCAGGCCATGTGGCCATCCGCGATGCCAGGGGTACGCTAACCTATTCTCAGCTTCAAACAGAGATCGAAGAGTTAAAAACCAGCTTAAGATCACAAGGGATAAATCCGGGGATGGGAGTGGGCGTAATGGGCCAGAACAGTCGTGAATTCATCATCACCGCCTTCGCCGTGCTGGGTTGTGGTGCCTGTGTAATGCCTATGTCACAGCAATTGCAAAGGGATGAGGTAGAAACCATTGTTAACAGAGCAGGGCTGCATGCAATACTCAACGAGCAGGATAATTGGAAGCTGACGCTTACCCGGATAGAGCGTGACAATAAATTTGCAGGCATGGTAGAGAACCCGGCATTCGTGCGATTTACCTCAGGAACAACGGGCGCTTCGAAAGGAGTTGTCATTTCAGGAGAATCGGTGATAGAGAGGATTGAAGCCGCCAATAAGGCCCTGCTGCTCAGTTCTGAGGATGTGGTAATATGGGTGCTGCCTATGTCCTTTCACTTTATAGTTTCAATCGTGCTATACCTCAATGTTGGAGCAACAATTGCCATTTGTCCTGATTTCACAGCAGAGAGCATACTGGACTGCTGCATAAAAAATGAGGGAACAATGCTCTACGCAGCTCCAATGCATGTGAAGCTGCTGGCAACTGATCAATCCAAACAAAACATGCCATCGATGAGAACAGTGATCTCTACGTCTTCGGGTATTTCCCTGGAAGACTGCATGGCCTTCAAAGAGCGTTACGGCATTTCCATCACACAGGCCTATGGAATTATAGAGGTGGGGCTGCCCCTGATCAATACAATAGAAAATTTGAATAATCCGGATGCTATAGGGCATGCATTACCCGATTTTAATGTGGAAATATTGAATGAACAGCTCGAAGTTCAGCAGGCTGGGGAAATCGGACAGCTGGCGATGAAGGGCCCTGGAATGTTCTCGGCATATTTGTCGCCGGAAAGCACAATAGAAGAGGTGCTGCAAAACGGGTGGTTTTTAACCGGCGACCTCGCGATAAAGGATGCTGATGGTTTGGTGAAAATTACCGGAAGACAAAATTCTGTGATAAACGTATCGGGGAACAAAGTATTTCCGGAAGAAGTAGAGCACGTTTTGAACTCCAATAAGGCGGTGGAGATCTCTAAAGTATACGGAGCCAGGCATGCCTTACTCGGCGAAGTGGTGCAGGCAGAAGTGGTTTTGGTTGAGGGCTTGGCAATTGACCAGGAAGAGCTGTATGCTTATTGCACAGAGCGACTGTCTATTTTCAAAGTTCCCAAGAAGTTCGAGTTTGTAAGCAGCTTAAAAATGACAGGCAGCGGAAAGGTATCGCGTGCGTAGCTACGCATCGTACCCGAACGCATCGAAAGCAAATTTCCACTCGCTGTAGATCTTCTCTTTCAGCTCTTCAGAAATCTCATATTTATTTTGCTGAAAGTGTGCGTGATTTAGAATTTCCTCTTTAAAAAAGGGCCTTGCCTCAGCAAAGTTTTCTTTTCCTAAATGCTGATAAGCGGCCTCCAATAATTGCAGGGGTTTATCGATAAATTCGTCAAACCTAAATTCGCAGAGCTGCTTTTCCGGGATTAATGCCCTGTATTCGAGGTATTTGCCCATCATACCTTTATAGCATTCTAAAACACAAAGTGAAACATCTTCCCTGCTCACTTGCTGTAGTCCGACTACGGGAATTAGCTTTTCAAAAAGGCGTTCAAATGAAACATATACTTCGTATGGATTGCGGTGAATGTGTATGAACTGAGCCTCAGGGAAAAGCTCCAGTATTTGCTTTATCCTCGAGGTGTTCCCGGGGCTTTTGATCAACAATCTCTTGTTGCCATGCTTCACCGTCAGCTTTTTAAGGAAATAAAGAAAATGCCTTTTCCATGTTGCCACGTCCGCCTCACTGCCGTTTTCGAACAGCGCGTATTTTCGAAGGTAAAACAGCCATCTTTTTGGAAAGTAAAAACCATTCATCATCGAGGCGTTGCTCATCAATGACAAGGCGAACTCTTCTTCCAATGGCAGATCAGCTCCCATTTTCAAATTGTCCATTGGCCGTGTGGAAGGCATGGCAAGCTTGTACAGAGATCTCCACAACCAGCCCATGGTTAAGAACTGATGAGGGGTCATTACCTCGTAGGTAGAAGAGAAAGCCAGCTCCGGATCCTTGCTTAATACATAGTGCAAAAAGGTAGTGCCACTTCTGGGGTGACCCAGTATAAATAGTGGGGGCTTTGGTTTTGCATTCTCAATCCTTCTCCCATAAACGATTTCCTCGAGCAGACGAAATGGGATGATAAATAATGTGGTGAGGCTTACAAATAAAATTCTTGGAAGGAAGAAGATGTGCACATCAAACCTGTTCTCCACAAGCAGGCGGAACCAATGTTTGGCGGACGAATTGCCCAGGGGATGGGAAAACCTGAAATAGTCGAGCCTTATATATTTCTTGTCCAAGATGTTGTGATTACACAGCCGAATTTAAGAATTAAACGAAACCGGTAGAGTGCATTATCCGAATGTTATAGTTTTGTAGGGTATGACAAAGCGCTTGCTCACCTTTTTGGGTTTAATATTCTCGCTCATCTCCGAAGCTCAGGTTACAGAGGTGAACGGTGTGATTACGGATAAGGCCACGGGTGATCCTATTCCATTTGTAAGTGTGGTATTTGAAGGTATTGGAATTGGCTCCATGAGCGACACTGCAGGCCATTATTCCATTCAAACGAAAAAGCAGGTGGGCACAGTCATATTTTCCAGCATGGGATATGGAGGGAAGTCCATAAAAGTTGAACCTGGAACAGCGCAAACTGTTAATATTCAACTCACGTCGAAGCATTATAACCTCGCCGAAATTGTGGTTCGGCCAGGGGAAAATGCGGCGTGGGAAATTCTCAGAAGGGCAATTGCCAATAAACCGCAAAATAATCCTGAGAAAAGAGATGCGTATGCCTATAATGTATACCATAAGATACGCTTCGACCTGAATCATTTTACAGAGAAGCTCAAGCGCAACCTGTTTCTAAGGCCCTTCGATTTTATTTGGGAGAATGTTGACACCACTGAAGATGGCGTTTCCTACCTTCCTATTCTTTTGGCGGAAAAGACCTCAGAAGTCTATTTCAGAAAATCTCCGCCAGCATTTAAAGAGAATATCATTGGCAACAGAGCCAAAGGATTAGAGGGGCCAAGGATCGTGGAATTTATTGAGGACATGTATGTGCACCCCAATGTGTATGATAATTATGTGGTTATCCTGGAAAAGTCCTTTCCCAGCCCCTTAAACGACAATTACCAAAAAAATTACCGTTTCTATTTGGTGGATAGCTTGATGGTAGACGGACATCAGTGCTACAAGATATTTTTTAAACCCAGGCACAGAAGCGACCTGGCATTTACAGGGGAGATGCTGATAGAAGACTCCTCCTACGCGGTCAAGCAAGTCGATCTGAGCTTTAGCATAGAAGCGAATGTGAATTTTGTGAGAAATTATTGGGTACGGCAAAAGTACGCACAGGTAGATGGGAAACACTGGATGGTCTCCGGCAGTGAGGTATTAGCTGATTTTACCGTGGTAGAAAACTCCAGTGAGCTGACGGGGTTTTTTGGCAGGAAAACCTCATTATTTACCAATTACAGTATCAACAACCCCAAAGAAGAGCAGTTTTATTCGGGAGTAGATCATATTGTGATGGCTGATAGCGCGGATAAGAGAAGCGAAGATTATTGGGTTGGCGCCAGGCTTGAGCCGCTAACGCAAAAAGAGAAGGAGCTGTTCACGATGATCGACAGCTTGGAGTCGCATCCTAAGTTCATCCTGCTCAAAAACACTGTGAAGACACTGGTCACCGGTTGGATGCCAATAAAAAGTCTGCAGCTAGGAGATATTTACACGTTCTATAGCTATAATGATACCGAGAAATCCAGGATCAAGCTGGGATTTAAATTTGAGGAGCTTTTCAATGTCATGAATCTTGCTGGCTACGGAGCCTATGGTTTTGGCGATGAGAAATTCAAATACTTCGGACATCTCAATTTTAAATTTAAAGGGCCTCAAAACCGATACAATAAAATAGGAATTCGCGGGCAGAGCGACATCAATCAATTGGGCAGGAGCAGCCATATAATTGAATTGGACCACGTGCTTACCAGCTTTATTCGTACGGCGCCGATAAACAAGAGGACGCTCACCTCTTCATACAGCGCTTACTTCGAAAGGCAGTGGTTCACAGGCCTGGCAACGCGGGTTAGCGGGTTTAGCGAGTCGGTTGAGCCCTATGGGAACATGGCTTTTGTGGAAACAGACAATACCGGCAAACAAGACTCCATTTCGAGTTATAGCATGGGTGGATTTGACGTGTCGGTGAAGCTGGCCATCGGAGAACCAGGCATCTCTGCAGAATATGGTGATGGTGGGGAGGTTGCCGGAATTCACGACGCACCCGTGCTTTCAATAAGTTACAAGCAGGGGTTGAAAGGATTCCTTAATGGGGAATTTGACATGCAGCAGCTGCGGGTGCGAATAGAACAAAAGGTGAGGCTAAACAAAATAGGACATGCCAATTACTGGGTTGAGCTTGGCAAAATATGGGGTGAGGTGCCTTTTGTTTACCTGAACACACCATTGGCCAATCAAATAGTGCTTAACGATGCCTATGCATTCAACCTGATGAATTACCTGGAGTTTGTTGCGGATCAATACTATACATTCAGCTATGAGCATCATTTTGATGGGCTGCTATTAAACAGGATTCCATGGGTGAGCAATTTGAAATTGAGGTCTTTCCTATTTGTAAAAACCTATTATGGCACAATTAGCGGTAATTATTTAGAGGATAATTATGAACTACCCAACAACATGTCCAGCATGGATGAACCCTACTACGAGGCTGGATTTGGAATTGAAAATATATTTAAAATTGCCAGGATAGACTTCTCATGGCGATTAAATTACCATGGCAAGGAGGATATTTATCTCTTTATGGTAAAGCCTTCCTTCGTTTTCAGCTTTTAAAGAACGCTCTTACCACGGTTATTTTATAGGAATAACCAGCCCAACACCATTTCCTGAAAAACGCAAGTTTTCAAGAATAGGAGCGAGCCTCTTCTTGTGGTGTGTACCATGAATAATGGCAATAAAGAGATCATTAATCAAAAGAAATGTGCCTTGCAGCATAAAAGAATGGCCGAATCCATGTAACATATTGGCACCAAGTGTATACTTATCGCCCAGGGTGTAACAGTAATAACCCATAAAAATATAACTGACGTCCAGGATACCATTGATCAGATATAGCTTTTCAGTGGCCATTTGTTTTTTTATCGTTTCAGAAGGATCCAAAATATTATTTCTGCGCTTTTTTGTTCCGAGGTATCCTGGAATTGCGATGCCTAGATTGATGAGATTCCAAAGCACATTCATCTCGTGAAAATAGTAGGCTTCCCCTTTGGTGTTAAACAAAGCCCCTCCACTGATAATTATATTCGCAGCAGACCAGCCTCCAAGAACGAACATGCTGTTTCCTCCGATTTTCTCACGCTCATAGTTGAAATTGTCCAAAGCCGCCTGCTGCTGAGCAGAAGATTCATAACAATAAAGAATTCCGACAAGAAGAAACAGCGCAAAGGGTTTCATGATACTTTAGATGGTTAATCAGATGAAGTAAAGAACAATCAAATGTAGATAATTCTCGGTGCATGCGTTATTTCAGGGTGCATATATTGATATATTTACGGATCAATGAGCAAGAAAGTTGCAGTTTTAGGCGGGGGGATTGCAGGGCTGTCGGCAGCGAGCATAATGGCCCTCAATGGATTTGATGTTTCTCTGTTCGAGAAGAATGCTGAGGTAGGGGGCAGGGCCAGCAAGTTTGAAAAAGACGGATTTTCCTTTGATATGGGGCCCACCTGGTATTGGATGCCGGACATTATTGAGGATTTTTTTCAAATTTTTGAGGGAAGCGCAGCTGACCATTATGAGCTGCAAAGACTCGACCCCTCGTACCGTGTGTTTTTCGGCAAGAATGATTTTATCGATATTCCTTCTTCGGTAGATGAGATAGCCGGGCTTTTTGAAAGCCTGGAAAAGGGAGCTGGTGCGAGCTTGCGAAAGTACCTGAGGGAAGCGGAGTACAAGTACACGGTAGGCCTAAAGAAATTTGCTTTTAAGCCAGGACTGTCAATATTGGAGTTCTTAGATTGGCGGTTGATGTCTTCCATTTTCAAGCTGCACATGCTCAAGCCTTTCAGCAGCTACGTCAAAAAGCACTTTAAGCACCCATATTTAATTCAGCTGATCGAATTTCATGTTTTATTTCTGGGGGCTAAGCCACAGAATACACCGGCGCTTTTCAGCCTGATGAGCCACGCTGATTATGCCCTGGGTACCTGGTATCCTGTGGGCGGCATGCATAAAATAGCGCAAGCAATGAAGTCTGTGGCACATAAGAATGGAGTAAACATCAAGACCAATGAGAATATAGAGTCAATTAATGTTTCAGCTGGGAGCGTTTGCTCAATAACCGCTAATGGAGTGGATTATGAGCAGGATGCTGTTATTGCAACGATAGACTATCAGCATGTGGACCAGAAACTACTGGCGCCGGAGCATTCATCCTATTCCCAAGCTTATTGGGAGTCGAGAAAGCTGGCACCTTCATGTCTTATTTTTCATCTTGCCCTGGATAAGAAGATCGATAATTTGCAGCATCACAATTTATTTTTTGATGCTGATTTTCAAAAGCACGCGGAAGAAATATATGATCGACCTCAATGGCCTGAAAATCCCCTGTTTTATGTTTGCAGGCCCACAGTAACAGACAGCACCTTAGCTCCCGAAGGAAAAGACATACTGTACTTGCTTATTCCAGTGGCAGTCGCCCTCGACGACACAGTAGAAATTCGCGAGAAATATCTGAAGCTGTTGCTCGAAAGATTAGAAGTGCACACGGGAGAAGATATTTCAAAACACATTCTTTTTAAAAGGAGCTATGCCCATAAAGAGTTCATGAAAGATTACAATTCTTTTAAAGGAAATGCATACGGATTGGCCAACACCTTGATGCAGACTTCAATTTTTAAACCTAAAATCAAGAGTAAAAAGTTGAAAAATCTGTATTTTGCGGGCCAATTGACCGTACCAGGACCTGGAATCCCCCCCGCTATTATATCGGGCCGGATAGCAGCAGACCTGGCAGCAAAGGAAATGAAGGTTAGATGATGTACGCCAAAGAAGTACAAATGAAGGATCTATTTGATCAGGTATCTTACCAGTGTAGCAAAGCGGTTATATCCAAGTATAGCACCTCGTTTTCGTTGGGCGTGAGATTGCTTCACCATGATTATATTAATCCCATACGTTCAATTTATGGCTATGTAAGGTTCGCCGATGAGATTGTCGACTCCTTTCACGAGTATCACAAGAAGGAGCTCCTGGAAGGGTTTATAAAGGATACTGAGCTGGCAATACAAAATGGTATAAGCTTGAATCCCATTCTCAACAGCTTTCAGCACACGGTTAATAAATACGAAATTGACAGGGAGCTCATCGATGCTTTTAACAGAAGCATGGCGATGGACCTGGAGAAGACCAATTACAAAAGCGATGAATTCAAAGACTACCTATATGGCTCTTCGGAGGTGGTGGGATTGATGTGCTTAAAGGTCTTTTGTGAAGGCAATAACGAGCTGTATGACGCACTGAATCAGAGTGCAAGGAAGCTGGGATCAGCTTTTCAGAAGGTGAACTTTATGCGCGACTTCGAACACGACTTTCAGTATTTGGGAAGATATTATTTCCCCGAGCTAAGTGATGCAGGATTTAATGAAACAACAAAGAGGAATATTGAGAAGAGTATAGAGAGGGAGTTTGAGGAAGGGTTCGAAGGTGTGCTGAAATTGCCAAAGAGAGCTAGATTCGGGGTGTATCTGGTTTATATCTATTATCAGAGGTTGTTCAACAAAATAAAACGGCTTCCTGCAGAAAATGTTCTGCAGAGCAGGGTGAGAATTTCCAACTCACAGAAGTTTTTCCTTTTGGCAAAGTCCTACGTCAGGCACAGCCTCAACATGATTTGATGAGAATGCGACCTTTCCCAGCATTAATGTTGCTCGGAGCCGTAATATTGTCCTGCAGCAATCTGTTTGGGCAAATCACTATCTCTGAGGTTAGATTGGTTTATCCACAAGCGGTAGATGACGAAGAGACATGCAAAGATCTTTACGATAAATTTGAATCAGAGAAGAAAAAACTAACTCCTTTGATGATGGGCTATAAGGGTTCCATTAACGCTTTAATGTCGAAACATTCAGGTAATCCATTTAGCAAGATGAGCTATTTTAATGATGGAAAGAAGTTATTGGAAAATGCAATCCGTGCGGATAGCGCTAATGCAGAATTGCGATTTTTAAGGATTACCATGCAAGTCAACCTGCCGTCATTTCTGATGTACAATGAAAATATAGAAGAGGATAAGGTCCTTCTTATTTCACAGCTGCCGTCTGTTAGCAACGAGAAGACAAAAAAAACGATTGCAACATTTTTGATCAAATCAGATTGCACCACAGCAAAAGAGAAAAAAAAGATTGAAGAGCTGTTGAATTGAATCTCTTGTGAAATACTTAATTTAGTATTAGATCGAATTCGAGAAAATGACATACATCTTTTATTTGCTGCTCGTACTGGTTTCCTTCGCATTTATGGAAGGCGTCGCCTGGTTTTCGCATAAATACATTATGCACGGTCCGTTGTGGTTCATTCACAAATCACATCACGTAGTTGGCAGGGGCCCATTTCAGATTAATGATGTGTTTGCCTTAATTTTTGCGGTGCCAAGCTGGCTGTTTATGCAGTTTGGGGCTATGGCTGGCTTTGATTATCGGTTCTACATTGGAATTGGAATTGCATTATATGGAGTCTGGTACTTTATCGTGCACGATGTATTTGTGCATCAACGCGTTAAATGGCTAAAGTCTACAAAAAACAAGTATTTACAGGGGCTGAGAAGAGCCCATAAGGTGCATCATAAAAGCCTGGTAAAGGAAAATGGCGCGTGTTTTGGTTTTCTTTATGTTCCGAAGAAGTACCATGGTAAACAAAATGACACTTCGGAATGACTTACTTGTTAGTGAATTTAGGGGCTATCGCGATTCCACTACTATTTAGCTTCGAGAAAAAACTTCAATTTTATAAAAGCTGGAAGTTCTTGTTCCCGGCGTTATTCATTACAGGATTACCTTTTCTTGTATGGGATTACTTCTTCACCCAATGGGGCATATGGGGTTTTAATGAGATGCACCTGCTGGGGGTATATCTGTTTGGGCTTCCCATAGAAGAATACATGTTCTTCTTCTGTATTCCTTACGCATGCGTTTTTGGGTACGAAGCATTGTACTACTTCATGAAGGGAGATTTGTTGACGAGGTATGGCAATAAGATTACAGTAGCGTTAATTGCCTTCTTAATTATTCAGGTATTCATGTATCGTGAACAAGCCTATACATTTGCTACCGGCTTATTCCTATCACTCTTCTTATTGGTTCAGCTGGTTGTGCTGAAATCGAAATACCTGGGGAGGTTTTACCTGGCCTACCTGGTATTGTTAATTCCCTTCTCATTGGTCAACGGCATCTTGACGGGTACAGGAATCGAGGAGGAGGTTGTGTGGTACAACAACAGTGAAAACATCTCCGTAAGGATGCTAACCATTCCCCTGGAGGATGTTTTCTATGGCATGTTACTCATCCTGATGAATCTCAGCATTTATGAGTATCTGAAGCAGCGCGCTGCAGCTGCCGCCAGTGGCCAGGGCAGCGTGAATTAAACCTCGTACTTCGGACTCAGAAATTCTTCGAAGGGGCTCATATTGGCGAGAACCTGAAGCAGCTTGTACATTTCGTGGAAATCCTCTTCGGTTGCTGATTCATTGAGCTTCTTAATGCGGTAATTCTCATAGTTAGTCAAGGCGATTTTTTCCTGCTCTCCCAATATTGTGCGTTCAGACTTGTCTCGGAGGTCGTTGATGGAAACAATTTCATCTGTTGATGATCCGGAAAAAGTCTTTTGAGTCTTTTCCAATGCTTCCAGTATAGATTTTACTTTACCCATTTTGTGATTGTAGTGCTTTTTAATGAATTATTAGTGTTCTCCTTCAGTTTGTCAGATATTTCCCGCCCTTGTGGAGCTAAGGGGATTCGAACCCCTGACCCCTTGCCTGCCAGGCAAGTACTCTAGCCAGCTGAGCTATAGCCCCTGTTATTATCATAGTTGTGTTTTTCAGTATTGGTTCTGTTATTTCGAGCATTCCGTTAATTCCACACCTGCCAGACAAGCGCTCTGGCCAGCTGACCCCCCCAAACATCGGTGGTAAATTTATTTTACAAAAGCGGTACATTTACTCATTCTAATCAGGAGTTTTCAACAATAGTTATTAACAATGATACCCGCCCAACTCGACACAATCGTTTGCAAAAAGCTCAGCGAAATTCACAGTTGTGACGTTCATATTCACGCCGATAACGCAATAGGTGGTGGATGTATCAACAATGCGTTGAAGCTAAAAACCAATGTAGGCACCTACTTTTTAAAATGGAATGATGCTGCGCAATTTCCAGGCATGTTTCATTCAGAAGCCAAAGGATTGAATTTGTTGCGAGACAGCAACTCGGTATACGTGCCAGAGGTAATTTTAGCTGACGAAGCTGGAGGTTATTCTTTCTTATTGCTGGAATATATTGACGCTGGCGCAATGAACAATAATTACTGGGAAAATTTTGGCAGCCGGTTAGCTGAGCTTCACCGGGTAAGCGCGACGAACTTTGGATTGGATCACGACAACTACATTGGTTCACTGAAACAGGGCAATCATCAACATCCTACCTGGAAAGAGTTCTTTATCAATGAGCGAATTATCCCGCAGCTCACCCTGGCGAACCTGGATTCCCGCCTTACCGGGAAATTTGACAATTTATTCGAGAAATTAGATGATATTTTTCCGAACGAACCACCGGCATTACTGCACGGTGACCTCTGGAGCGGCAATTACATGGTGTCAGCAACCGGCGATCCGGTGATTATGGATACCGCTGTATACTTCGGGCATAGGGAAATGGATCTGGCCATGAGTAAGCTGTTTGGAGGATTCGATTCGAGGTTCTATATATCGTATAACAAAGCTTTCCAGCTGGAGAAAGGGTGGGAGCCCAGAATGGATATATGCAACCTGTACCCCCTATTGGTTCATGTAAACTTATTTGGGGGTAGCTACCTGGCACAAATAGAATCCATATTGAGGCGTTTTTAAATAAGCGCAGGAAGAAATATATTTGTAAGCGAGAGTAATAAATAATTATGAGTGAAAAATTCGATTCAGACAAAGCACCAGCCCCGGTAGGTTTGTATCCCCATGCCAGAAAAGTGGGCAATCTGCTCTTTCTGTCTGGCGTAGGCCCAAGAGAAAAAGGTTCAGCTGAGATCCCTGGCGTTACATTGGATGCCGATGGAAATGTGACAGCCCATGATATTGAAGCGCAGTGCCATGCCGTTTTTAATAACGTTAGGTATGTGCTGGAAGCCAGCGGCTCATCCTGGGATAATATTGTGGACGTGACTGTTTTTCTTACAGACATGAAAGGAGACTTTAAAAAGTACAATAAAATCTATGCAGAATACTTTAAAGACAATCAGCCTTGCCGTACAACAATTGAGATTTCCAGCCTGCCTACGCCAATTGCCATAGAGCTGAAGGTGATAGCCACGGTTGCGTAAGCGGTTCCAGCCACCAGGTCTTTCAAGAAGCTGTTTCGGCAGCTAGTTATAAGACAATTTGAAAAACAGGATTGTACAGATAAAATCAATGAGGGCATCCTACGTGGCATTATTTATATCCCTAATTATCGCCCTGGCTTTTCTGAAAATTTACAGATGGGACGGTAATGACGGACTTAATAAATACGCTGTAATTGGAGGAGGGGATGGACTGGGGTACTATACCTATTTGCCGGCTGTATTTATTGATAAGAATCTTCATGACCTACCTAGTAACGCAGCCTATATCAATGAGATTGATAACAGAAAAGTTGACAGATATTTAATTGGTGCTTCTCTGCTCATTTCTCCATTTTTTGCGGCTGCTTACGCGGGGGCATGGTTGTTTGATTATGAGCTGAGTGGGCATTCATCGCCATTTCAATTTATGGTGGCGATAGCGGCTGTTTTTTACCTGTTCCTCGGATTATTCTGCACAATTAAATTGCTGCGCCTATTCAATATCTCACATAAGAACATAGCGCTTGTAATAGTGTTAATTCTGTTTGGAACAAATCTCTTGTATTACGGTGTCATGGCCTGTAGCATATCTCATGTATATTCTTTCGGCGCTATAGCCTGTTTTGCCCTTGTAGTTAAAAAATTACTGACACAGCACCATCAGAAATATTTGTACATCGCGGCCTTCTTATTTGTGCTAATCATACTGGTCAGGCCATCGAATGGGATCGTTATCATGATGATTCCAGTTTTGGCTGGCAGTAAAGCTGAATTAGCAGCACTTTTTTCATTTTTCTTCAAAAGATGGCACCATGTGCTCTATTCATTATTGATCTTTTGTTCAATCGGATTTATTCAGCTTCTGGCCTGGTATGTGCAAACAGGTAACTTTTTTGTTTGGTCCTACTCAGATTCGGGCTTCTACTTCACAGACCCGCAATTTTTTAATGTATTGTTGAGCTACAGGAAGGGTTTGTTTATTTACACACCACTAGCGCTTATATCTCTAGCGGGCCTAATAGTTGTTTTCAAAAAAAACAGATTCCAATTCTATAGTATTTTATCCTTTTTGCTTTTGGCAACTTATATTATCTCCTCATGGTGGAACTGGTATTATGGCGATAGTTTTGGGCTGAGGCCATTCATAGATTATTACATTGTTTGTGGGTTGTTGCTCGGCATATTATTAGAAAATATTACCCATCGTTTTGGTCGTGGCTTTGTGGTGACTGTATTGCTACTTTGTCTTTCTCTTAATATGATACAGACTTACCAGATTTATAACGGTATTATTCATCAGAGTGCCATGAATTTTGAAAGGTACTGGCAAGTCTTTCTGAGAACTTCGGATGCATACAGCAACATTTTTGGTGGCAATATCGATATGCAACCCTATAGCAAAAAGCCCAGGAAATTAATTTATTCGACTAACAACGATTTTGAAAAAGAATATTCACGATGGAGGACAGGGACCATAGTGGGCGATAAAAACTTGTGCAATTCGGATCAAAAGTGGACAAAGTATGGTGTGTATTCGGAGAATGAGTTTGGTGCAACCCTTACTATACAGAACGACTCGTTATTTTATAATTCGAGGAAGATATTTGTAGAAGCGTCGATGAGAAGGCTCGAGCTGGAAGAGAACAGCTCTTCACAGGTGCTTTTTGTCATAAACATTCTAAATAATAAAAATGAAAGTGCATTCTACTACCCATTTCGAATAAATGATCAGCCCGGCAGCACAATGTGTACATGGCAAACGTATAACTACTCATTTGGCCTGCCTAAGCTAAAATCCCTGGATGATAAATTACTCATCTACCTGTGGAATAAAGATCACCAAAACTTTATAGTTGATGATTTCAAATTGGATTTTTATAGATTAGACTAGACTGCAGTACCGATCCCGTACAATATATTTTTAAATAATTTCAAATGGGTATTCCCTTCGGGGGGAGGCTTAATTTATTAACTTTGCAGCCGTTCGAAAAAGAAGGATTGTGGCGAAATACCCTGAATACAAGAATCTGAACTTACCTGAAATAGGAGATGAAATTCTCAAATATTGGGAAGAGCATAAGATATTCGAGAGCAGCATTGAAAACAGGAAAGGCGGCCCGGGCTTTACCTTTTATGAAGGCCCACCCTCAGCGAACGGAATGCCCGGCATACACCATGTTATGGCGCGCGCCATAAAAGACATATTCTGCCGCTATAAGACACTAAAGGGTTTTGTGGTTAAACGCAAGGGAGGATGGGATACACATGGATTGCCTGTCGAACTAGCGGTAGAAAAGGAGCTGGGCATTACAAAGGAAGATATTGGGGCAAAGATTTCCATAGCTGACTACAATCAAAAATGTAAAGAGGCAGTGATGAAATACACTGCTGAATGGAGCTCTGTCACCGAGAAAATGGGCTATTGGGTGGATATGGACAATCCGTATATAACCTATGAAAATAAATATATAGAAAGTGTTTGGTGGCTCCTTGGCCAGCTCTACAAAAAGAAGCTGCTCTATCAGGGATATAGCGTGCAGCCATACTCTCCGAAAGCGGGAACGGGCCTGAGCTCTCACGAGCTGAACCTGCCCGGATGTTACAAAGATATAAAGGACCAGACTTGCGTAGCTCAATTCAAAATTATCAATAACGACGTTGCCAATAAACTCTATGAAAACCGAGCGGATGATCAGGATGTTTGTTTTCTGGCCTGGACAACAACGCCATGGACACTCCCCTCAAACACAGCGCTTTGCGTGGGGCCAAACATTAAATATGTACGTGTGCTTACCCGCAACAAATACACGGGCACAGAAGTTTATATCGTTTGTGCACAAGCCTTGCTGGAAGGCCTCTTGGAGGGTGCAGAGATGTTGGATGAGCCAGTGGGGTTTTTAGGTTCTGATCTCGTCGGCATGCGCTATGAGCAGCTTCTCCCATATGTCCAGCCCATGGACAACCCGGAGAACGCCTTTCAGGTCATTTCCGGCTCCTTTGTAACTACGGAGGACGGCACCGGAATTGTGCATATCGCGCCAACCTTCGGTGCAGATGACATGTTTGTTGCCAGGGAGGCCGGCGTACCACCAATGCTGCTTCCTGATGATGAAGGCAATCCAGCTCCGCTGGTCGATTTACAGGGGCGTTTTGTAAAACAAATGGGTGAATTGGCGGGTAAATATGTGAAGAATGAATATTATGATGATGGCCAGGCTCCTGAGAAGTCGGTGGATGTAGAGATAGTAATCAAGCTGAAGGAAGAGAATAAATGTTTTCATACCGAGAAGTACACCCATAACTACCCGCATTGCTGGCGTACAGATAAGCCTATACTTTATTACCCACTTGATAGCTGGTTTGTAAAAGCCTCAGCTGCCAAAGAGCGCATGAGCGAGCTAAATGACAGCATCAACTGGAAGCCCGCCTCAACAGGTACGGGCCGTTTTGGTGAGTGGCTCAGCAATCTACACGATTGGAACCTCTCGCGCTCTCGATATTGGGGGATCCCGTTACCAATTTGGCGAACCGAAGACGGCAAGGAAGAAATATGCATTGAGTCGGTAGAGCAATTTAAGTTGGAATGCGAGAAAGCGGTTAAAGCCGGCGCAATGAAAGAAAGCCCCCTCTCAGACTTTGTTCCCAATGATTTTTCGGCCGGGAACTACAACACCTTTGATTTACACCGCCCTTTCGTAGATGAGATTGTTTTGGTTTCCAATTCCGGTGAGCACATGCATCGTGAAACAGACCTAATCGACGTTTGGTTCGATAGCGGCTCAATGCCTTATGCGCAGGTACATTACCCATTTGAGAATAAGGAAGATATAGATGAGGGAAAGGCATTCCCAGCGGATTATATTGCGGAAGGGGTTGACCAGACGCGAGGATGGTTTTACACGCTGCACGCCATCGCAACCATGTGCTTTGATTCAGTCGCGTATAAGAATGTGATTAGCAACGGACTCGTATTGGATAAGGAGGGGCTGAAGATGAGCAAGCGACTGGGTAACGCAGCCGATCCTTTTGAGATTCTCAAACAATACGGACCTGATGCTACCCGATGGTATATGATCACCAACGCGCAGCCTTGGGATAATTTGAAATTCGATCGCGTGGGAATTGAAGAAGCCAGGAGAAAATTCTTCGGAACCCTGTACAACTCTTACGCGTTTTTTGCTCTCTATGCCAATATAGATTGTTTTACAAATCAGGAGGAACAAATCCCCATTCATAAAAGACCGGAGATAGATCGCTGGATACTCTCAAGATTAAACTCATTGATTCAGGATGTTGAATCATTTTATGAAGATTACGAACCAACAAGAGCGGGCAGGGCCATCCAAAATTTTGTCGACAATCACCTGAGCAACTGGTATGTTAGATTGTGCAGAAGAAGGTTTTGGAAAGGCGATTATTCTGAGGATAAAGTTGCGGCATATCAAACACTGTATTATTGCCTGGCCTCAGTGGCCCAGCTAGCAGCGCCCATTGCACCGTTTTTCATGGACAAGCTATACATAGATTTATCGGCGTCGAATGATGATGTGGCACAAAGCTCTGTACACTTATCAGATTTCCCTGAGATAAATAAGGATGTTATAGACAAAGAGCTGGAGAGCAGAATGCAAATTGCACAGGATGTATCATCTATGGTGTTATCACTAAGAAAAAAAGAGGGAATTAAGGTGAGGCAGCCGCTGAGTAAAATAATGATTCCTGTTATAAACGAGTCGTTTCGAAAGCAGCTGGAGGCTGTGGAGGGCCTTATCCTCTCGGAGTTGAATATTAAACAGCTTGAATACATAGATGGCTCCTCCGACATTTTTGTAAAAACAATCAAACCAAATTTTAAGGTGCTCGGGCCAAAGTATGGCAAGCACATGAAAGAAATAGCTCAAAAGCTGATTGAATTAAAAAAGGAAGATATTGAAACCCTTGAAACCGAAAATACGTATGAACTTACCATCGGTGGCGAGAGGGTTGTTATTGATCTGGAAGACGTTGAAATCTCATCGGGAGATGTTCCTGGTTGGCTGGTGTGCAATTTAGGGGCAATAACGGTAGCACTAGACGTCAATATCACCGCTGAGCTAAGAGAGGAGGGAATCGCAAGAGATCTGGTAAATAAAATTCAAAACCTCAGAAAAGAGAAAAAATTTGAGGTGACAGACAAGATAGTTCTCCAGATAGGGAGCGATGAGAAATTAAACTCGGCAATTCAAAATAATTTAAATTACATTTGCGCGGAAACGCTGGCGGTTTCTTTAGAGATTTCGGAGCAAATAAAAGATGAAAATCAATTAGAAATTAATGATGAACTAATTGCATTGGTTGCCATAGCAAAGGCAAAAGAGGCAACCAAAAGCTAAAAAACTTAACAAGATGGCAGCAACAAAAACAAAAACAGCACCTACATCGCGAAAGAAAAAGTATACGGCTAAGGAGCTTAAAGAATTCAAAGAATTAATTCTGAAGAAGCTGGCGAAGGCCAAGGAAGAATACGAGACATTCAAAGGAAATATTTCTGGCCAGGGCAATCACGGCACAGACGACACATCTCCTACCTTCAAGGTATTGGAAGAGGGCTCAGAGGTTCTTTCCAAAGAGGAAAATGCACAGCTGGCAGTTAGGCAGAAAAAGTTCATTGGACACCTGGAAAATGCCTTGCTAAGAATCCAAAATGGGACGTATGGCATTTGCCGTCAAACGGGAAAGCTTATCTCTAAAGAAAGGCTAAGAGCTGTGCCGCATGCAACATTGAGCATAGAGGCGAAAATGGCGCAGTAAACTACACAGTTGCAAGACAGTTGAGAGGCCATTGTTTCACTATTGTTTACCTGTCGTCTTACCATCATTTCACCATTATAGACTGATTTGAAAAGATCCGCGATTATTATTTTCCTGATTCTCTTCATAGATCAGGCACTAAAAATCTGGATCAAATCCAACATGTTCCTGGGCCAGGAGTACCATATCCTGGGGGATTGGTTTATCATACATTTTACCGAGAATAACGGCATGGCCTTCGGCCTGGAGCTGGAGGGCGAATGGGGAAAACTCCTGCTCAGCCTGTTTCGAATTACGGCCATTTCTGTCATAGGCTGGTACCTGTACTCCATGATCAAACAAGGCCTGGATAAGGGATTCATTATCTGTGTGTCCTTGATCTTTGCGGGCGCTATGGGAAACATCATCGATAGCGCTTTTTACGGTTTAATCTTTGGTGAGAGCGCTTACCTGCAGGTAGCAAGTGTATTTCCCAATGGAGGTGGCTACGGGCAGTTTTTGCACGGCAGGGTAGTTGACATGCTCTATTTTCCGGTAATTGATACCTACGTCCCGCAATGGTTTCCCCCCATGCCAGACTCAGTACCAGGCTGGTGCCCGGACTTTATATTTTATTCCTTTCCATGGGCAGGCGACCCATTTATCTTCTTCAGGCCGGTGTTTAACATTGCCGATTCGGCCATAACAATAGGAATCACACTAATCATCATCTTTCAAAAGAGGTTCTTCGCATCATTTGAAAAAGAAAAGGAAGAGGATGTTGTTGAAGAAGCAGGAATATCAGCAGAAGATAGCGAAGCGGCGGTCTAAGTGTACCTGTCCGTAGTATGTCACTACGGACCATCACTGATTTATTCCCACTACGGACAACTATAGGATATTTTTCTCAACCAACCTCTCGGCAATTTGAACGGCATTGGTAGCCGCACCTTTTCGCAGGTTATCCGCCACAATCCAGCAATTGAGGGAGTTTTCGTTGGATTCATCCCTGCGTATTCGCCCCACAAACACTTCGTCTTTGCCCTCCGCATCAAGGGGCATGGGATAAACATTGGCTGCAACATCATCAGATACAATCACGCCATCTGTGCTGTGTAAAATGCTTCTAACCTCATCGATATCGAAGGGTTTCGAAAACTCAATGTTCACAGACTCAGAATGTGCCGAGGTCACTGGAACCCGAACGGCAGTTGCCGTAATCCGCAAGCTGGAATCGCCGAGAATTTTTCGCGTTTCATTGACAAGCTTTACCTCCTCTTTGGTGTAACCATTTTCTGTGAAATCATCGCAGTGGGGCAAACAATTCTTGTCTATAGGGTAGGGGTAAGCCTTTTCGGCTTCTACATCGTGTCGCTCATAGTTGAGCTGCAACAAAGCTTTGGAGCCAGTGCCGCTAACAGATTGATAGGTAGAGATCACCACTCTCTTAATGCCGTATTGTGCATGCAAAGGTGCCAAAATCATTACCAGCTGGATGGTCGAGCAATTAGGATTGGAGATGATCTTATCAGAACGCTGTAATGAATCACCATTGATTTCGGGCACAATCAACTTTAGGTCCTCCTCCATCCTAAAAGCGGAGGAGTTATCAATTACCACACATCCAATTTCCGCAAAAAGGCTGGCTGATTCCTTTGCTACAGCGGCCCCGGCGGAGAAGAGTGCAATAGCTGGTTTCATTTCCAGTGCAGACTTAACTGTCACGATTTCCACCTCTTCTGAATTGAACGCAACTTTTTTGCCGATGGACCGTGCCGATGCGACTGGAATCAGCTGCGTAACAGGGAATTTTCGCTCCTGCAAAACTTTTATCATGGTAGTACCTACCAACCCCGTTGCCCCTACAACTGCTACTTTATAGCTCATAATTAATTCAACTTAAATCCACCTCTTCTGGGAAGGTTACGTACTTACAGTCATGACAGTTGCATTCAAAACAGTTTCTGACAACTGGCCACTTGCCCATTTGAGTCGCGAATGTACGAATGGCTGCATTAAAGAAGGATAGAAGACCAATTCGTAAATTCGTACAAATTCGTTATTCGTTAATATTCGCAGCCATTCAAAAGTAGTATATTTACAATTCACACAGCCTCTGGGGAAGAGGTGCTTCGCATATGATCAGGATTCTGTTGTCTTTATTGTTATTGCCGCTGTTCTCGTTTGCGCAGGTAAATGATGATTTTACAGATGGGGATTTTACGACCAACCCGGTTTGGAGTGGGGAGGATTCAAAGTTCACGGTTAACACCGGCAACCAATTACAGTTAAATGGACTGGCGTCAACGGATACCGCGTATTTATCTACTGCTAATAGCAGCATTGATAGTGCGGAATGGCAATTTTATGTCAAGATGCAATTTGATCCATCCAACAATAATTATTTAAAGGTATATCTTGTATCTGACCAGGCAAATCTTGAAGGGCCATTAAATGGTTACTTTTTGAGGTTAGGTGAAAATCTGAGCAATGATGATATTGACCTCTACCGGCAGGATGGCACCGCAGAAGTCTTGGTAATTGACGGAGTAGATGGCAACGTGGCGTCGAGTCCAGAGGTAAGGATCAGGGTTACAAGAGACAAAGTGGGCAACTGGGAGCTCCATTCAGATTTGACGGGTGGTACAAATTTTACGCTAGAAGGAGCAGGAACGGATAACACATATACCAGTTCTGCTTTCTTCGGCCTCTTTTGCCGACACACTTCCTCGAACGGCACAAAATATTATTTCGATGATTTTTATGTGGGCCCTATGGTTGGTGATACCTTGGCACCTTCGATCATAAGTGTTTCAGCTACCTCTGATACAACGTTGGATGTTGTCTTTTCAGAATATGTGGAACTATCCAGCTCGCAATTAATTACTAATTATTCGGCCAATAATGGAATCGGTAATCCCAATGCAGCGCTCAGGGATGGGGTGGACTCTACCTTGCTGCACCTCACATTCTCTACGCAGTTCGGAAACGGAGTTACCAATATTTTAACGGTAAGCAATGTTACAGACATACTATCAAATGCCATAACTACGCCTGAAACAGTACCATTCACCTACTTTCAAGCGGGTATTGCCGTACCGGGGGATGTGGTTATCAATGAAATATTTGCGGACCCGGTACCTTCTGTTTCATTACCCACCGGGGAATTCGTAGAGCTCTACAATGCTAGCACAAAAATATTTGACCTCAACGGATGGAAGTTCATAAATAGCACAACCAGCAAGACACTACCTACTTATTTACTGCTGCCGAATGAATATGTGATCCTCTGTGATGTTGCTGATACGGCTGGTTACAGTCCTTATGGTTCTTTGATCGGGATATCCTCTTTTACAGCACTAACAAATGTAGGTGACAGCCTAACATTGATGGATGATGTAGGAACTGTTTTGGATATAGTGGCCTACGATGACACTTGGTACAACGATCCGCTAAAAGAAAATGGTGGCTGGACATTGGAACAGATTAATCCATCCCATCCTCCCTGCAGCTCTGCTAATAATTGGATTGCTTCTAATGACCTAAGTGGAGGCACCCCGGGCGTAATTAACTCTGTTCATGATACGCTGCCTGATACACTTTCTCCGAGTTTATTGGGCGCATTATTAATTTCGCCTACTGGAGTTGTTCTCACATTCAGTGAGGCAATGGATAGCGCCAGTCTGGCATCCGGAATTTTCACATTAAATGGTGGCATCACTGTAACAAGTATTGCGGTAAGCTCTCCAGATTTCACAACGGTTACGCTAACGCTCAACCCAGCCATAGATACTGGAATTGTATATTCTGTAAAGGCAGGCAATGTCTCAGATTGCCCGGGCAATGTAATAAGCGCAAGTGATAGCGCCCAATTTTTGATTTCGTCATCCGCAGTCATCTACGATGTGGTAATCAGTGAAATATTTGTAGATCCCACTCCTGTTATTGGCTTGCCTGAGTTTGAATTTGTGGAGCTGTACAATGCCAGCGCGCGAGTTTTCGATCTGTCAGGGTGGGTGTTTGCAGATGCGGCTTCGTCTGAGGTCTTGGGCAGTGTGCTTCTTGAACCAGGAGGATACATCATCTTGTGCGATGCTTCTGCAGCTTCCGAGTTCGCAGGCTTCGGAGAGGTGCTGGAGATCGTTGGGTTTCCATCTCTGACAAATGGGGGCGAACAATTGACCTTATACGATGAAACGGGAAAAATAATACACCAGATCGTTTATTCAGATAGCTGGTATGCGGATGGAAATACCGAAGGAGATGGATCTTCATTGGAGATGATTGATGCCTCAAATCCATGCGGGCAGGAAACTAATTGGCGACGTTCTGTTTCTTCAAATGGCGGAACGCCCGGGCAGGAGAATTCGGTTTTGAGTAACAATCCCGATAATGTATCCCCAACACTGTTAAGAGCTGACGTCATAGACAGCTTAAACGTTTTGTTAACGCTCAGTGAGGGCCTGGACAGTGCGGGCGCAGCACTTGCAACTTTTTCCTTTAGCAATAGCCTGGCACTACTTAGCGCTAACCAAGCTAGCCCGAACACCATTACCCTAACACTGAGCACTGCTCTTGCCCAAGGAGTAATCTATACGGTATCAATTAGCAATTTAATGGATTGCGTTGGTAATGGAATCGGAAATCCGAACTCAGCACAATTTTCAAGGCCAGAGCAAGCCGAGCCAGGAGATATTATAATTAACGAGATTCTTTTCAACCCCAGGGCCAATTATTTCAACGACGGCTCAGATTTTGTGGAGATATACAATAATTCACAACGATTTATTGATCTGAATGGCTGGCAATTGGCGAATACGGGTAACGATACCATCGATAATTTAAAAAGTATTACCTCAACACCATATATCGTATTTCCGGGCGACTATGTGGTATTGTCAAAGGATACTTCGAACATTAAGGATGAATATCCAGAAGCTGTAGAGCAGACGTTCCTGCAAATGGATGCCCTGCCTGGCTATAACAATGGAGACGGCACCGTTGTCCTGATCAATAACTTGTTACAGGTATCCGACAGCATTACCTATAATGAGGCAATGCACTTTGTATTGCTGAATGATATAAACGGAGTTTCATTGGAGCGGCTGGATTTTGACAGGGCCAGCCATGATTTAACCAACTGGCATTCAGCCTCCGAAGCCGTGGGTTTTGCCACTCCAGGCTATCTCAACTCGCAATACAATCCCCCGGGCGAATCAACGGGAACAGTAACAATTGAACCTGAATTGTTTTCGCCGGACAATGATGGGGTAAAGGATATTGTGAACATAAATTATGAATTAGATGCGGCAGGGTTTGTTGGCACGATTACTATCTATGACGCGAAGGGCCGTTTAATTAAAAGCCTTCTGCAGAATGAGCTGCTGGGCACTTCAGGCACCTATTCCTGGGATGGGATTACCGAAGAAAATGAACGGGCCAGAATAGGGATTTACATAATTTATTTTGAGGTCTTTGGATTGAATGGTGAGATAAAGCAATTTAAAAAGAGCTGTGTGCTTGCGGCGAATCTTTAAGGTAAAACAATTGTAAGACCGTTGAGAGACAATCGCGAGACAATCGTCCAACTATCGTTTCACCATCGTCTAACGGTTGAGATGAATTACCCAATAATATTAAAGAACAAAAAGCACGATCTTACTTCTCAGTAAACTTCAGAGTAAGTAAGATCGCCTCCAATTGTCTTAAGTAATTCCGCTTGTTGAATTTGGGAGCATAAACATACGCCTCCGCACAAAAGACTCTCTGGCCCTCAACATCCAGCATGGTATAGCTCAGGTAAGGGCCGCCCATAAAATCACCTTCCACATCCCAGAGGCCACGGACTTCCAATGCATAATTGTTGTTAAAATCCACTTCGCTAACTACAGGTGGATACTCTTTTACAACTTTCATAAAAGAACCTGCTCTTGAACCGGGCACGTTGGCATGGGTTACAGAATCGCGTATGTGAATTATGTTCTCTATTGAAAATGCTTTCTTATCTATATAGGGGTAGCCGTAAATCAAGATCCCCTGGCTGGTCTCTCGTGTTTCTTTCCTGATCCACATAAATTCCTTGGCCACAGTTGCGATTTTATAGTCCTTGGGTATTGATAGTCTTACCTGAAGCTTTTTTTCAATTTCATCGATCACTTTTTTATTTTTAATTTTTGAGTATCCCTTCATGAGCCTGTAGCGTTCGGCATCCGTAAAATGCGAAATTAGCTTTGCGCTTTTTGATAAAATGAGTTTGGCCGCATCGCTTCCGTTGGCTGCTGACAACGTAACCGCAATTTGACCGTTGGCCCAAACATCTTTCTTCATTATCATTGATTCTGGCGTTGAACTACCAATTTCCAGGATTAGAATGTTTCTGTGGCGTGTCAATATGCCCTTAAAACCGGCTTTTTTAACGTTTACCACATCAAAGAGCGGTTCCTCCTGTGGTAGTGCCGCATATGGTTGAGCCAACACCTTTCTTATAGCGTCGCCGGGTTTAGATTCCCAGTGGTTTTGGGCAATAACAACTATAATCTCTCCGGCTTTACCCGTGGAAGTTGGTAGCATGCGGCTATTTTCCGTGCCACATGAGATGATAGTGAAAAGAAATATGATTAAACAGAACCTAACGATCAAGACCATATATATCCCAATGAAGTTGGTGGGCTAATAATCGGTAAAGAAACAAAATGCGCGCCAGAAATTAGCTGGAGATAGGTGAGATGCGAATTCTGGTCCCGGGCTTGAGTTTTTTATCATTGCTTATCTGGTTCAGCTGTTTCAACTGTTTTATTGAAACTCCGTCATACAGCTTTGCAATGTCCCACAGTGTGTCACCAGATTGTATGGTGTGGTATAGGAACTTACCACTGGTGTTTTTCTTGTTCTGAGGTTCCGGCTGGGTGGCCACTTTTTTGCGAACGGTGCTCTTAACATTTGAATACACGATAAGTCTTTGACCCACGTTTATTCTCGAGCTATGTAAATTGTTCCAGTCCTTTATCTGGCTCAGCCCAACTTTATATTTTTCTGAAATGAGGCCCAACACTTCGCCACTCTTAACTACATGTATTATTCTCGTTTTGTTGGATGATGCTGTCTGTTTTGCAGCTTGCAATGGAATGGTGGGGCCTTCTTTTGGAGGGGTTGGCAACAGATAGTTATAAATTGCTTCCTGGTTGTTTATGAAATCTCCTATTTTTTCAATAGGTAATGCCAGCACATAAGATTCACCTTCTATCCCAGGAATGATGTCCCTTTTATAGATAGGGTTCAGATAGCGCAAGTCTTCCAGTGAAACATTCAGCACTTCGGTTAGCGCATCAAATTCAACTCTCCTATGTACAACCACAGTATCGTGCTGGTAATCGAAAAACCGCGGTGGTGTAGGGTAGATGTTGTGCTCCGTAGCGTATTCCATAATGTAATTCACAGCGATGAATGCAGGGACATAACCACGTGTCTCCCTGGGAAGATATCGCCACAGCTCCCAATAATTCCTTTTTCCTCCAGACCGGCGTATTGCCCTGTTCACCCTGCCAGGGCCGCTGTTATAAGCTGCAAGCGCAAGGTCCCAGTCATCGTACAAGCCGTGTAAGTATTTGAGGTATTTGCAAGCAGCTTCTGTTGATTTGTAAGGGTCGCAGCGGTCGTCTATATAGCTTGTAGTTGAGAGCCCGTACAGCTTGCCGGTACGATACATAAATTGCCACAAGCCCTTGGCTCCAGCCCTTGATCTTACATTCGGCTTTAATGCAGATTCCACGATTGCCAGGTATTTAAGCTCTGCGGGTAATCCATATAAGTCCAGGAACTCTTCAAACATTGGGAAATACAGCTCTGCCAATCCGAGCATTCGCGACACCTGCTCTCGTCTTTTTACCGCATATAATTGGATAAAGTTGTGCACAGGTTTGTTGTATATCAGATTGAAAGGAGTGCCAGCGTCCAGATATTTAAGCCTGGCACTATAATCAGATGGGTTGTACAGTGGCACTAAGTCCGGACAAAAGTCATAAGAGTTGAGCACCGAAGCATCTGATTCAAAACAGCTATATTGAAAATACTCCTGTCCAATGAGGCTGTCAATAGCGGCCAGGAATTTATCATCCTCAACAAACTCAAATTTATATGAGGAGTCGAAATCGCTGGAGAGTAGCATATCCTTTTGATCTGAAACCAACAAGGTAGCGGCATCAGCATTGGATTCAGCAGGTTCTGGTTTCTCGGTTTCACAGGAATCGATTGTGCTGATGCTGGGAGCGGCCACCGCAATGGGTTTTAGGATAGTGTCTTTTGGTATTTCCAAACTGACGATGGAGTCAGTCCCTGCAGAGTCTGTTGAGTTCGGAGCAGCAAAAGTTCGACTCGATACGAGCATCGTTACCGAAAAAATAAGTGAGAACAATAGGATATTGTGAAAGTCAGTTTTCCGCTGCATTACCAATCTATTTAATTAACAAATCTGTTCAACTGCCTATATAGTTAGAACGCCAAATCTTCAGATAAGTTTCAACTATAAAATTCGAATTTCGATAAAAATGAAGGTGCGAGGAATTGCGAAGAGGAAACTTATTAACGTCTAAATGTTTATACCTACTCAGGAAAGTCTGTGAAATTGACGGGGTAGCCGTCACAAAATGTACACGAAACAGGCTTGAAAATTGTTGCCGATATTACGCCGGCACTATTGACAGATGATCTTTTTTGTTATGGATCCGTCCTTGGAAATTAGCTGTACGAAGTACATTCCGTTGTCTATATTATCCAGCTCAATTTGTTTTGCAACATTGCCTGTTCCCAGATCAGTATCGCTGTATACAACAACTCCTTTGATGTCAAACACCCTCAACGATGCGTCCTTATCCCTGAGGTCCATCATTATTGATACGCTGAATTTACCGTTATTAGGATTTGGATACACAATCAAGTCACCTTGTTTCGTGATGTTTCTTTTTCCATCACCAATGCCGGTTGTTTTAAAGCAGAGGCTTCCACCTGCAGTAGGGTTTGCCGTGGCTATGGTGTTTGTTGAAAGGCCACCGCCACCAACACCGGGCGTTATTACAAACGTACTGTATAATGCTGAGGTGTCAAGGACGGTTGAGGTGATAATGTTTTGGTTACAATTAGACCTTCCGAGATAATCCGTTTTTATGAGATAAAACTCCCTGGGACCTGCAGTAACACTCTCAGCAAAGCTCGTTGCATTTCCAGCAATTGCATAACCTTGATCAGCAGTTTGGATTACGTCCCATCCTCGATCATGGAAGGCGCCCCCATAAGTTTTGGCCCATTCTTCATCTCCATTGGCATCGATCTTTATAAGGTATACTTTCTCGCTTAAACTCCCAAAACTTTTCGATGAGCCCGCAATAACATAACCGCCAGCTGAAGATTCAGCTACAGATCTGGCAATATCAATGTCGCTATCACCAAAAGTTTTTGACCAGGTTTGTACGCCAGCATTATCTGTTTTTACCACAAATACATCTTCCTTTCCGTTTCCGAAACTCTTTGAGTAGCCAGCTACGATGTAGCCCCCATCGGATGTTTGGCGCACTGAATTCAGCTCGTCATCCGCATTTCCACCGAAGGCCCATGCCCAGGTTAGGGCACCAAGGTTGTCTGTTTTAATCAAATATGCGTTGGCATCTCCTGCGCCAAAACTATATGTATAACCTGCTATGACAAATCCATTATCCGTGGTCTGCTGTACGGAATATCCATAATCAAAACCGGCTCCTCCGTATGTCTTGGTCCACTGTAATGCTCCGTTGGCGTCAATTTCCATAAGGTAAACGTCTGTTTCACCAACTCCATAGCTGTTCGTTCCACCGGCAATAACATACCCTCCACCAGACAGCTCACTTATTGAAAATCCTCTGTCATCTGACAGGCCTCCGTATGCCATGGTCCAGGTAGTGTCGCCCGAAGAATTTGTTTTTATCACGTATATATCACTTTCACCTGCTCCAAAACTCATGGTGTACCCGGCAATTATAAAGCCACCATCAGAAGTTTCAATTACGGAATTTCCTTCATCATTAGCAGAACCACCGTAAGTTTTTGACCACATGTAGTTACCATTAGCATCGGTTCTTACCAGATATACATCCGTGCCGCCTTCACCAAAGCTCGAAGTGAAACCAGTTATTATAAAGCCACCTCCAGTGACTTCGTCCATGCTTCTTCCGAAGTCATCCAAAGTGCCTTCATAGGTCGCCTGAAACATTGGATTTTCAACATCGCTTACATTAATCGTGAGTATTGAGCTACAGCTATTGTCATCAGTTACAGTAACGGTATACGACCCCATTGATAGAGAGTAGAGCGTATCATTGGTGCTGCTGGTAACAGACCAGGCATATGAGTAAGGTGATGTTCCTCCACTTACAACAACCCATGCAGCTCCACTATTGTTTCCGGTATCAGTCGTGAAGCTTCCTGTAAGGGCCAAACCATTCGGTGCAGTTACAGTTATTGTGTCATCCAAAGGACAGTTATTCGTATCGACAATATTCACCACATAATCACCTGTAAACAGGTCGGTTACATCCTTAGAGGTAGAAGTATTTGGATCATCCCAGGTATAATAATATGGCGCCGTTCCGCCACTTACGACCAGGCTTATTTGGCCATCTCCGCTGGTATTACAGCTGGTTGACACAACAGTAGAGCTAACAGCCAAAGCAGCTGGCTCGACGATAGTAGCTGTTGTTGTTTTGACACATCCACCGTTGTCAGTAAGAATTAAGGTGTATGTGCCTGGTCCTTGGCCAGTTATTTGATTGAGCGTTATTCCACTCGCCGGCCATAAATACGTATAAGGAGGACTGCCTCCTGATACAATTGCCAGGGCTTCCCCGTTGTTGTTATTGAAACAGGTCACGTCTTTAATATTTATTGATAAGTTCAATACGGTGTTTCCGGTTAAACTTACACTATCCACGCCAGTACAACCACCGGCCTCGGTAACTGTTACCGTGAAGGTGTTTCCACCGCATAAGCTGGTCGCATTTGAATCGCTCTGGTTTTGTGGATCGTTCCATGCATAAGCCATTGGAGAAGCGCCCCCAGTGGTTGTTGCGGTGGCGCTACCATCACAAATGCCACCACATATTGGGCTAACACCGCTAGCTGTTACGTAAAAGCCGATGGAAGTGGTTGCCGAAAATGTGCATCCGTTTGAATCGGTGACAGCAAGCGTATAATTACCAGAGGCAAGATTCAAGGCAATAGAATCTGTTTGCACCATAATATCATCCCACAAATAAGTGAAGGGAGAAGTCCCACCTACGATTACCGCCGCAGCGCTTGCAGATGAATCAGCATTACACGTTACCGGAATATTATTGGCAATACTCAAGCTCAATGCACCTGGCTCTATGACTGTGCCAGACGCTGAATCCATGCAACCTGTGGAATCGGTGATCAGAACCATATAGGTACCTCCAATAAGGCCCGTTGCAGAGGCATTGGTTTGATTGGCAGCGTCATCCCACAGATAAGTGGAAGGGCCGACTCCACCAGAAAGAGTTACACTGACCACGCCACTTGAATCGCCATTGCACTGAAGGTCAGTGGTTGAAATTACCGGCAAAAATGCAGCGGGCTCCGTGAGGGTAACAGAAACAGAATCCATGCAGCCAAAACCATCCGTTATAACCACTTGAAAGGTGTCTGCATAAAGGGTGTTTGCAGTGGCAGTGGTTTGTGAGTTTACATCGTCCCAGGCATATAGGTAAACTAAAGTGCCACCCGTAACAAGCACAGTTGCAGAACCACTTGAATCTGAGTTGCAGGAGAGGTTGTTTGAACCAACCAAAGCGACAGAATATTCCACGCGTGAAATTGTAGCTGATGGACTTACAACTGTATTGGTTGAATTTACCATACTTCCTACACCCAACATAGTTGTCGTACCAGAGACATTGTCAACGGCATTCGTTACAATTGTGGCTGTGGAAGTTTCATAACAGGATCCACTATTTCCCATACTATCTGTTTGTATGAGATAAACGCGGGAATCTCCCGAACTAAAACTATATGAATAGCCGCCTATTGCGTAACCATTATCCGGAGTAGCGCTCATTGTATGTGCCGCATCTCCAAGAGCACCACCATACGCCTTGCTCCAAATGATACTGCCACTTGATGTTAAAGCCATGGCGTACGCATCGCCATTAATAGCTCCAAAACTATAGGTGTACCCAGTTACCAGATAACCACTGTCTGGAGTCTCTGTTACTGTTAGTCCAATATCATCTGAGGCTCCCCCATAAGATTTTGTCCATAGCGTATCTCCGGCCGCATCGGTTCGTATTAGATATACATCGTATCCCCCTGCACTAAAACTATTGGCCCATCCACAAATTACATATCCCGAATCCGAAGTCTCATCAATTGTCCATCCGCCCTCAAAGCCAGAACCGCCGTATACTTTCGTCCACAAGGTGTCGCCCATGGCATCTGTGCGTATCACATAAACATCTTGATTTCCTACTCCAAACCCATCTGTTGTTCCGGTAATAACAAAACCACTGTCCATGGTTTGCTTGATAGAGTAGGCATAATCGTACCCTACGCTACCGTATGTCTTGGTCCATAGGGTGTCGCCCATGCTGTTAGTTCTTACTACATAAGCATCGTCATTTCCTGCTCCCATAGTAGTAGAATAACCGCAAAAAATATAGCCGCTATCACTAGTTTCCTCCACATAGTATCCAAATTCATCGCCCGTACTGCCGTAAGCTTTGGTCCACAATGTATCACCCATGCTGTTCGCTTTAACTGCATAAAAATCCACACCACCAGCGCCGAAACTCCCCGTTTCGCCAATCATTATATATCCTCCATCAGCGGATTGTTGCATATGGTATCCAATGTCCGAGCCGATATTTCCATATGCTTTTGACCACATCGTATCGCCATTAGCATCTGTTTTTACCAGGTAAAAGTCATCAGACCCGAACCCGAATCCATCTGAATATCCGAAAATTATTTGACCACTATCCGGCGTAACCTCTGAGAAATAGCCAAAATCATTACCCGTTCCACCCAATACTTTCTGGAACATGTTTTGAGCTCGCACATTTGAAGAAAAAATAAGCGCGTGAATAATAGAGATATATAATATTTTGTTTTTCATCTTAACCTGAGTTGTTTATTGC
>JYMV01043442.1_pt1 | contig 39060 bp, 38 predicted proteins | sample 338911 | NCBI WGS metagenome assembly JYMV01 (sample SAMN03354496, study PRJNA234377) | hydrothermal vent metagenome | biome: Deep sea; feature: Hydrothermal plumes at the Eastern Lau Spreading Center, Western Pacific Ocean; material: Seawater | place: Tonga | collected 2009 | depth 2000 m m | reverse complement strand
TGCCGAACACCCTTACCTGCCGCTTAGGAGGCGGCTGCTCTATCCAGCTGAGCTACAAAGCCAAATTTACTACAGGCTTTTGTGGCTACCATCACAAAATGGCATGTTTTTAGACTTTCCGCAGCCACAAATAAACAAATTCTCACCTGCTTTTGCTTCGTATGCTAATGGAGTTTTATCTGTTCCTGCATGGCTGCCATTACAGAATGGTATATCACCAGTTTTACCACACTGACATATATAAACAGTGCCTTCGCTTTCTACGGTTACTTTGTGTGGAGATAGTTTTTTATACATTTTAAATTCCATTTAGCTTAATATTGAATACATTATACCATGGCTTTAGATTATAAAATTACTATTTTTATTCTTACTTACCGTGTTTAACAAAATTAGCCATAGAATCTATCTCGGACATTTGGTCGGTTATGACGTACTTATCATCACTATGCTTTTTAAGATAATCTGTATATATCTCTTTTGCCTTTGATATGTCATCGATTATTGAATTTTTTAAATCTTCATTTTCCCTATCCTCTAAAAAACTAAAGGAACTATCTACCAATGCTGAAAGTGCACTTATTAACTCGTCTTCAATCTTCGATATCTTCCCTGCTATTAATTTAAATGAAGTTATTGCAACTTGCTTATCGTTTTCTTTTGCTGAATCAAAAAACTTTTGTAATATACAAAACCTAGAATACATAATTAAAATTCCAGCTGGCAACAATATATTTTGATCTGTATAGTCAGATTCTTGGCGAGAAATTGGAAGGAAAAAATTATCATTTAAATTTTTAAATGTTGCGTTATTTACTAAATGCAGTGTTTTAAATGCATAATAATGCATATAGTAATGACCAACGTCTCTACTCCACAGCTTCCCGGTTAGGCTCTCTCTCTTATCATCTGATATGAAATTTAGTGCCATCATTGAATAACAATTCTGAATCTTGGAGTCTGCGTCTAAAAATCCGCTTAAAGTCATCTCAATGGCGCCTGTTGGTAAATTTGGTTGGCAAATAAGCTTTCCCTTCAAGAAGTTAAATGTCGCCTCTTTTAGGTTAGTATTGGTTACCATTGATGCATCTTTTGATTCCTTTGGCTCTTCTGGTTTAGAAAACCCAAGGCTTTGTGCCATACCCTCAAGTTGCTCGGCGCGTTCTTTTCTTTTTTGCTCTAACTTATCTATTACGTCTGTCATTTTATTGTGCCCTATTAATATTCAAACTCAAATCTTTTAAAAGTCTTTTCCAAATTGCCATTATGTAATTCTTTATACAATCCAAAATCGTAAAAATTTGATGAATCTATATTATATATATCTGTTAAATCTCCATCTTCATCCAATAAATTTTCTATTGACGATTTCAAATGTTTCGCATACCCCATCGTATAATATTCGGCGGTTTTTAAATCGGTAACATCACCATGTCCAGGGATAATAATCTTTGGATCAAGTTTCGCCATTTGATCCCAAGATTCGATCCATGCATTCAGATCTGTCCCGTGAAATACCGGAAACATCCTTTCATTGAAAGCAAAGTCTCCTGAAATTAGGATTTTCTCACCCGGCATCCAAAGTAGGGCGTCTTCCTGGCCATGGGCTGGTCCAAAATATTTTAATTCTATATCAATTCCCTTTAATGGAACCTTGTAACCATCCTTAAAATATATATCAGGGGCCACTATTCCAGACTTAAAGAAATGATTTTTTAATTTAGACTTATTTGGCTCGATCGTTCCATCCGGAGAATCCTCATCAAAATTATCGTGTGCTATAATTTTCGCACCTTGCTCCTTCCAATAAGGTGAACCAAATACAGCGTGGAATTGAGCATTTTCATAAACCACATATTTTACTGGCTTATCTGATATTTTCTTTATTTCATCATGAAAAGCTTGCGCAAGGAGATATGATCCGCCAGCGTTAAATACTACGATACCATCGTCTGCTATTACAAATGATAGGTTATTATTATGGCCATAATTCTCATACGTTCCTGGCTTAGTAGCCCCGATTGAAGTATATACTCTATCGGACACTTTTTTAACTGGTGAATATAATATTGCCTTATTATCTTCCTTATTATTATAATACCACATCTTCTGACCCGCATCTTCCCAAGCAAATACACCTTCATCAAAATTCTTAACATTTTCATAACCCATAGACATTAATGTCTCGGCTGCAAAAGGAGAACGAACGTTTCTCCCGCAATATACAACAATCGGGGTTGCCTTATCCGGAACCGTCGCAGCAATCCTTGTCTCTAGCCAGCCTCTGGATATATTATATGATTTACGGTGGTCTATTGTCCCTGTTACTCTTAGCTCACTTGGGTCCCTGATGTCTAAAAGAACTGTCTCAGGCTCTGCCTTTAATTGGGCATTCAACTCTATTAAATCGATATCTATTACCTCTGCCGATACGGAGGCGGCCAAAGACCACATAGCCATTAAAATTATATTTGCTCTTATCATTTTATTCCTTGTTGTTTTTAATTCCCCTAATGCCCCCTATTATATTTGAATTTTTCATTTTGTCAAAATGCTTTCGTTGATTTTTTCTATTAAAATCGGCATTTATTTTACTTTTTGAGGTAAAAGTAGTTAATAATAAACTATTCTTTGGCTTTTTTATTTGGTTAACAGTAATGGAATACCATATTAATTAATTCGATATAAGTGTTGCTTTGTGGTATAATTGTAGGCTATGAAATGGTGGAAAAAAATAACCGATAAAAACTTGTGCATTCTAAATGATGAGACCTTTCGTGTTGATGGAAAAGACAAATCGCTGATTTCTTTTATCCAGGATGAACTTGACAATAACCAAAAACTAAGCAAGGGGGCAATAGAGATATTTTCCTTCTCCCTTGACTGGAATAATATTTCTTCGATGTTTGATGCAGGCGATGATATTATTGATGAGACAAATACTTTTAAAAATAAATATTTTAAAAGAGGTAGCCTTATTTATACGCTTAAAAGCGATATTGGAATACCAACAATTTACCTTTCCAAAAGGAAAAGATTTGAAGTTGAAAATATATACATCCCCTGCCTGATTTATATATTTACTACATATCAAAAAGTATCAATAAACAAAGAAATATTATCCGCTATCACCGATCAAATCATATCAATTTCGACTAACCACGTCCTAAATATAATAAGACATAGTGACTTGGACTTTACCAAAGGGATGGTGCTAGAGGAAAAGGAAAGGGATAATTGGTCACTAGAAAGGCATCTTTCGATTCAGACAATATTAGATTGGAAATCGGCTATGTCGCCCAGATACAGTCAGAACGAAGGGACCAAAAGCGGCAAAGCTGGGATATCAAAAATCCTGGCACTTTCTGAATATGATATAAAAGATTTAGAAGATGAAATTATAGACGTAATTTGGAGCAAGGTATTCTTTATTCAAAAATCCAGGAGAAATAGAATTTCCTTGAAGAGCGGTGCTAATAAGATGATTTTGAAATTAAACAATAGCAAAATCAATCAGGCTAATATCAATAATAAAGAGATTGGGGATATACTTGGGTGGATAAAAGATTATAGCAAGAAAGAGCTTGATAATTACACAGTTAACGATACTACAGAATACTTTAACACCGTTAACGAAAGTCTAAATTCTCTGCTGGCAAAATATAAAAAATCAAAAAAAAATATCACTGTTGGAGTTTATAAAAAATCAATAGATATAATTTTAAATTCTAATAGCGATCTGGTGAACTGTTGCTTATACCATCCATTCATGACTAAAGTGTTCAACTCAATGCCGATTCCGGATAGTGAGCTTCATCGGGTAAATAGATCACATAACATGCTCGCAGCGCTTGGCATTTTATCACTCATTAAGTTTAAAGGAAAAAAGAGCTCTTTAAAAAAACTAATTAATAGAATTACATACAATCAAACCATTAAAAAAATTAGGCTTGTTGAGTTTGATTCAATCAAAGCCTTAAATATGGTTGACGGTGAATTTTTAAACGCTATATATGGAACTGAATGCATAAAAGATATCGAATCATCAAAGAAGAGGCTTGATAAATCAATTAACATCATAAATTCTATTAAAAAAGAAATGATAGCTAGCCTCATTAAGAGCTATGGTCTTGATGATTTGGTCTTGATTGGTTGACTTTTACGGAAACTAACTATAAAGTATAAAATATAAGAGTTTTCTTATAGGGAAATAAATTGATCGAAATACACTCATTAAAAGACAAACTTAACATATTAAGCCAGAACTCTATTTTTCAAAAAATAGTTATTTCTGTTATTATACTATCGGCCTTTGCAATTGGTCTTAAATCGCATAATGTTGATCCTTTAATAATCAATTCCCTAGAATACCTTGACTATTTTGTAACTATATTCTTTGTTATTGAAATTTCAATTAGAATGCTTAGCTACGATAAGGTTAAAGACTTCTTTAAAGATGGTTGGAATGTATTTGACTTCATTATTGTTTCTGGAAGCCTTATACCATTTGAAGACAATGAGGCAGTGGTTATTGGGCGACTGCTGCGTATATTTAGAATTTTAAGACTCGTATCCTATATACCAGAACTAAAAAGGCTGACTGAAACTTTGTTGATATCCATACCAAAAATGGGATATGTATGCTTAATGATGTTTATAATATTCTATATTTATGCCGCCTTTGGAAATATATTCTTCGCCTCCATAAATCCAGATTTGTGGGGTAATATTTCTAGCTCGCTACTCACACTATTCAGAATTGCAACGTTTGAAGACTGGACGGATGTTATGTATGAAACTCAAAAAATTTACTTTTTAAGTTGGGTTTATTACATATCATTTATCTTCTTCGGTAGCTTCATATTCTTAAATATGATGGTAGGAATTATTATTGATTCGTTTAGTGAAACAAGCCAGGACCATGACCAAGCAGAGCTTACGGGTAAAACGATTGATACCATTCACAATGAAGTTAATTTACTTCACGAAAAAGTAGACTTCCTATTGGAAAACTTAAAAAAGAAGAACTAAAGTTTATTTAAAATATTAATATATTTTTGATCTTGGATCATTTTTCTATATTTATTATGCATAAATATCGATATAAATGGTGATGAGCACGCCTTATTCTTATCTGCTATTAAACAATTTGATAGCACCTTTATGCCGCGCTCTCTCGCCGCCTGACTGTCGGAATTCAAATACATTATTCCCAACTGAAGCTTTGCTTCTTTGTAGCCCAAAAAGATTGCTTTATTCAGGTAGCTCTCCGCCTTTACATTGTTTTTTTCTTTGAACTGATAGTAATCTGATAGAGTTAAAATAGCTTCCAAATGATCATTTTTGGCGGCCTTTTCAAGCCACTCAATTGCATATTCTGGGCGTTCTTTTTGTAGATGGATTATGCCTAATGCATATTGAGAATTTTCAAAGCCATCATTGGCTGAAACCGTATACCACTTTATAGATTCATTGATATTTTTATCGACACCATCTCCGTAGTAATACATTATACCAAGGTTTGCCTGCGATTCTGTATGGCCTAGTTTTGCAGCCCTCAAAGACCAATCAAACGCCTTTTTGAAGTCATGTATTATAAGGGCTTTATCGGCGTATATTTTAGAAACTTCGAACATTGGGAGCGGGCTGTTTGTGATATTTGAGGAGCTTTCAAGGATTGATATTGTTCTCGAAACGTCCTCCCTTATTACCGATAAAGCCAATGAAATTGATGACTTTACATCATTCTTTTTATGACCTAATTCCCAATATTCCTTAGCCTTTTCTAAGTTTTTATCTACGCCCTTACCCGTTAAGTTCATCATTCCCAAATAGAAAAAAGACTTTGGATATTCTGACTTCTTGAAATCTATATATGCCAAATTATATTTTTGGTCCTTGAATAACTTCATAGCATCACGAAAGTTCTCTTGGGCGCTAGACCAAACTGAAACCTGGATTAAAATTAAAAATAATATTTTTTTTAGCATAATCTTTTTTTGAGTTAATATTCACATATTATATCGTATTTTCTTTCTTTTACTTGGCTTAAAATAGATATTATTCTACACAAAACACTTTAAAAATGTTATAATATGTATATGAAAAAAATAACCATTACAAAAAACAACTACGTAAACAGTAATAGAACTTTCAGCTACGCCAGAGGCGTTGATGGCGACTCGATTGCATATAATTTAAAAACTGTTGGCTTCGCATTTGATGAAAATTGTACAGCTAAAATTGACATTGAAAGCCTAGAATTTGAAAGTAATGATAACTTTGGGAAAACATATGTTGTAAAAAGTAATAGCAAGTGGGAATTAATTGATACTCCGAACTTCAACAATGAGACAAAAACGGTTGTTAAGAATAATAGAATCGTTAAATCCATCAAGTTTCCAAATCTTAAAAATTACTCACCAGAAGATGGTGTAAATACGGCTTGGGCCTTTTGGAGTGATACGGATGGTGATAAATACACTGGATTTGTTGACCCGGAAAAGATTCAGAAAAACTCGGTATTTAGCACCGAAGGAAATCTTGTATCTGATAAATGGGGGACAAAAATTGAGGTTAAAACAATAGAAATTAGAAACTTTGACCTAAACAAGCCTGAGTTCTTCTTAAAAAATATTGGTTTTAAAACTGGTAGTATTGATTGGGCCTTAGACGAGAAACTTTTTGACAAGATATCTAACCTTAATGTAGCTGTTGAAGATATAAAATCCTTTATATTGAAGGCGAAGAAGAAGAAAACGATTAAAGGTATTGGCAATATTACGTTGGAAAAAATTATTCAAAAAATTCATTTGGCCAGAAAAGAGCTTTCTGAAAGTGACAATTCTCTTAGTGGGAGTATGAAGTTTAAAAAGCGACTTTCTGAGATCTTTGTTGAGCATAGAATTCAAACATTCTGGAATAGAAGTGAAAGCGACAGAGAGCGCTACTTGGATACTATCCACAAGGGCTTTGTAGAGATTCTTGGTGGTGTTGAAGGACATGAATTTAAGCTCAAGTATGGCGTTAAAACCATTGATGAGATACCCGATAAAATTAAAGATAACCCATATATATTAATAAACCTTAAAAATAATGGTTTTAAAACTGTCGATATTACTGCGCGTCAAATGGGCATTAAAGTAAATAGCCTTAAAAGGCAAGAGGCTTGCGTGAATGGCATACTAGATGGATCAATTACCGGCGGGTTTGGTGGCAAGGGTGATGTTTATTTAGATCGTGAAAGCTTATTTTTGGAGCTAGTTGATAATCTAAAAATCAATGAGGACGATATTACGGAAGACTTCACAAGGGAGGATAGTGATAACCTATTCAAGAGTCTAAGGATCGATAAGCATAATGACTTTTATCATTGGATCAATATTGACGAACAAGGCGAGATCTCGGAAAAATTTACTAATAAGAAGAATTACAGTCAAGAAGAGCAGATCTTTGATAAAGTAAGTATTGCGATCGATAACTCACATAGAGCTCATCCAATAATGCAAGATATTAATGGATGGATTTCGGAATTTGAAGATGTAGAAGGAAAAATTCATGGGCACTCATACCACCTTTCCGATGAACAAAAAAATGCCATCAAAATAATCAATTCAAATGAACAATCTATATTTTGTATGACTGGTTTTGCCGGAACGGGTAAATCTACTGTTTCGAAGGCTATTTTAGAACTTTTAAAAATAAACAACAATAACGAAGAAAATGGAATTGAATGTCTTGCTGTCAGTGGAATGGCAAGCAGGAGAATTAGTGAGGCTACTGGATTTAAATCTACCACTATTACAAGCTACCTGTTCAATCCTAGGCGTGTCAAGGGAACAAAAGTATTATTTATCGATGAAGCATCAATGGTCGATAGTGAAACTATGGATATTCTTTTGCAGCAGATTGACGTTTCTACGACTAAAATTATCTTTGTTGGTGATGTTGGTCAGCTACCACCTATTGGGCGCGGAACACCATTTAAGGACATCCTGGAAAGTGGTTGGGTTAAAAGTATCTCCTTAGAAAAAATATTTAGGCAAAATGAGGAAGCCGTCCTAACGACATTTGCCAAGTCTATGAGATTTGAGAATGTTCATGAGGACATGTATTCTGGTGAATATAGTGACTTTGAGTTTAAAACCGTAAAGGACTCTGAACTTTATAGAGTTAGACAAGAAATAAGAGTGCTTGAAGAATCTCTGGAAATTGATTGGGAAGTCAAGAATAGAATTAAAAGTAAAAGAATTCATCTAAATTCTCTTTTGAACAAGTGCAATAACGATATTAGACAAGAAGTATCTAACCTTATCTACAAATATAAAGGTGAATTTGAAAAAGACCATATGTCCTTTCAACTTATGGCTCCGCAGAAGAGCACTATTGTGGGCACCGAATCTATCAACTTCTTAGCGCAAGATATTTTAAATCCAAATGAAAAAGCATTCATGGATAGCGAATACTTGATTGGCGGGAAAAGGCAATACAAGAAATTTAAGATTGGTGACAAAGTTATTCATACTAAAAATCAAAATTGGTTTTTTAAGAAGAATCTTGGGTGGTTTGATAAAAATGGTAATTTTAGAGACAGTGGTGTTTTTGAAGAACAATTTAAGAAAAATTACTGTCGTGTCATTAATGGTGAGCACAGTATCCGAGTCCTAAATGGTATGGTTGGTATTATTGATAGCTATGACAGTATTATGAAAAAAATCACTGTTAGGTTTAAATATGAAGACATTGAAATTGCTGCTATATATGACGTAAAAGACCTTGGATCCCTACATCTTGGGTATTGCCTTACAATTCACAAGCTACAAGGGTCGGAAGCTAAAACCATTGGCTTAATTGTTAGCCCTTCGCACGTTATGATGATTAATAATAACCTGCTATACACCGGCCTTACACGTGCCAAAACAAAAGGATACATTATTGGTAGCAAACGTGCATTTAAGCAAGGCCTAAAAAAGCACGGAACGGTTAGACAAACGCTATTACCATTACTCTTTGATGAGCTGTTTGAAGAAATAAGCGACGTTGCCAATAAGACTGAATTTTTTATAAAAGATTCTTGGTCGCACGATGAAAAAGAAAAAGCGATGCCTCTAAGGGTTTGTCGAGAAAAACGATAGCACCATGAAACACTCCAAATTACACTAAAATATTTTGAGTGAGGTCTTTAATTCGGTTACCTTATTTACAAAACTCGTCTAACTTTTCCTGATATTTAAGATTATCGGTGCCAATTTCCTTTACTTCCCTTGATAATATCCTATTACAATCAAAGGTTGCATATGCTAGCAATGGAATTGTAATAATAAACCCAACGAAGTATGGGCTTAACAATGATGCAACAACCGTAAGCATGACTATCGTGCCCCAAGCAACCATCAGTGGAAAATGATTATACGACATTTTAATAGAATAAATGATTGCGGTGGCGCCACTAATTCTATTGGATACAATCATTGGATACGAGAACCAGCTTATTGAGAAAGCGCCCCAGCCCATAAAAAGACTCCAAATGACAGTAGCAAAGAGCATCATATTGTTTTCGTAAATCTCATCTACCATAGACATAATATCTATGCCGCCACCTATAACGTTGGTCGATATGGCATATATGGATGGAATAAACATTATAAACAACAACATTATAACAAGTAAGCAAAAGCTAACAAAGAGCACTGATGATATGCTTTCTGAAATAATTCGATCATCTTTTTCGTACCCTTTTAACTCTTGGTTCCTTTTAGAGGCCTCAACATAAAGGTTCATGGCTAATACTGGACCTAATACCAATATTGCAATACCAGCAATGGGCATTGAAATATCTGTATATATTGTTAGTCCTATGGCCATCATAAGTAAATTTACAACACCGCAGAATATTAACCCATTGACTATAGAGACAATAGGTCTGCTCTTAAAACAATCTATTGAAAAATTTATGAATTCAGCTATTAGCTGATATGTTCCGACTTCCTTAGTCATTAAAATACTCCTTGTTTATTCCAAATTATTACTTGATTGTATCATATTCAATCTAATACTTCAATAGTATTTTAATACGCCAATATAATCAATCTCGATTTTTGGTTTTAAACATATATAGTTCTAATCAAAATGGTGAAATAATATATGAATTTAAAAGAACTAATTGACATTGCTGATGATAATATAAGCGATATTGTTAGCCATTCTGCTGTAAATAACCTCTCTATATCAAAAGAAATCACTCCCAATGAGAAATTTGGAGGATGGTATGGTGAAGGCGTATCCATAATAGACGGTAAAACTCATAAAATTGCTATCAGAATACCAAACTATGTCATCGATGGCACCATGCCAGCTGGATCCTATGATATTAAAGTATCAAGCATAAGTGTTAATAGAAACGGCGTATTATGCATTAATGCAGACGATATCCGGGGTGCAGGGCAGAATATTGAAGATGAGCTATATCATAGGCTAGGAAGGTTTGCAAAAGAGCATAAACTTCTTAAAAGAAAGAAAAGAAAGCTTCCCAGCAAGATTAATAGTATGCTCTGCATAACTTCTGCTAACTCTGGAATTTCTGGTGATATTTTAAACAATACGGGGATTAAAAAAAGCAATATTAAGATCTACAATGTTGGTAAAGCATCCAGTATAGCCAAAATCATTGAATCTAACAATAAATATGATATAACCGTTCTTTATAGGGGTGGCCATGAAGATGTTGCTATGAACATGTTTTCTGAGGAACCTGTGCTTTTAGCAATTTCCAAGGCAAAAAAACCTGTTTGTGTAGCTCTAGGGCATGATGTAGACAGACCTTTTGTTTATAATGTTGCTGATAAGGAGTATTCTACACCATCCAGCTTTGCTAAAAGTATTCATATGCATAATAATAAAGGCAAGCGTAGGAAAATAATTTTAGCTCTAATTATAATTATAATCATAATATATTACATATTCTATTAAAAAAATGTTATAATTGTAATATGAAAAAAGATAATAAATTAGTTATAGCTGTTTCGTCAAGAACACTTTTCGACTTAAATGAATCGCATAAGATTTTTATGGAGCAAGGAGTTGATGCCTATGCAGAGCATCAAATTGAAAATGAAAATGAGATCCTTAGTCCTGGACCAGGATTTAATCTTGTTGAAAAACTTCTATCTATTGAATGTGCGGATTTCCCTATTGAAGTCGTTTTAGTTTCGAAAAATAGTGCAGATTCTGGATTAAGAATCTTTAATTCTATTGAACACTATGGCATTAATATATATAGAGCAGCATTCACTGACGGTGAAGATACTCATCCATACGTAAATAGCTTTGGTTCTCAATTATTTTTATCGAGTAACAATCACGAAGTAGAACAATCTCTAAAAAATGGAATTGCATCTGCAACCATTTTAGAATCTAATTCTTCGGTTAATGGAGACCAGCTTAGAATTGCCTTTGATGGTGACGCGGTTTTATTTTCTGACGAATCAGAACGACTGTTTCAAGAAAATGGACTTAAGGCATTTGAGGACAATGAAATTAATAAGCAAAATATACCATTAGGCGAAGGCCCGTTTAAAAACTTCTTAGGAGTTATTCAGCAAATTCAATCTTGCTTCCCAAAGAACGATAACCCAATTAGAACTGCCCTAGTAACTGCTAGATCCGCTCCAACTCACAAAAGAGTTATCCACACCATGAGAAAGATGGGCATTAGAATTGATGAATCATTTTTCCTCGGTGGACTAAATAAGGGTGAATTTCTTCAGACTTTTGGTGCTGACATCTTCTTTGATGACCACCAAGGTAACTGTGATGATGCCAGAGAATACGTATCAACATGCCATGTTCCAAGTGGAATAAACGCGAAAAGATAATTTATTTTAAATTTTACAAAAAAAAGGCCTGAATTTATTCAGGCCTTTTACTTTTGATTTTTGTATAGCTAATTAAACAACTGCTATTTCGTCAAAATTTATATCTTGCATTACTACCTTTTGAATATCGTACTTGTAACAACCCAAGAATAACTCGCCGCCGTCTTTCCATACTGCTAAATCATCGGTGGCTGCTCGCGAACCATCCTCTATTTCGTATAATTTAACTACCAAGCTACTTCCAACAACCTCTGCACTTACTTTGTTTAATAAAAGGTCCGTAGCAGCAATACCGTGTGATTCCAAAATATCAGCTGAAACCTCTACGATGCTTTCCATTGGTGAAAAATCGCCTTCAATGTCCTTAACTACACCATTGCTTTCATCATCAATCTTAATACCATCAGAATTTCTCTTCTCTCTATAATAAACCGACTTCACTACTTTAAACATATTTTTCTCCTTTATTTTTAATATTCTTGCCATTTAGGCATTTTTCAAGTAATATTATACCATATATCGGTGGTGCTTTGTGCAATAAATTATGTTTATTTAAATAAATGTTATAATTATAAAATATTAATTTTTAATTTAAATAAATGTTAGAATTAATATAACTTACTTAACTAAAACAAAAGGATACAAAAGACATGAAAAAAGATAGATTAGAAACATTAATGAACCTTGATGGTATTATTAAAACATATAACGAAAATGAATATGACACTTCTGCGTTGGAAAAAATATTTAACGATATTAGAGCCTCTGATGTTACCTATATCAACAAAGAACTCTCTGAGGAAATAACGGCTACGATTGATAAATTCTACGATGACCATAAAATATGGGAAGGTGCAGACGTAGACTAATTTTATAGGGGATCTCTATGCCACAAATTATTGTATTACCACACTATGAGTTATGTCCAGAAGGCACCGTCATTGATGTTGATTCTGGGATTAGTGTTTGTGAGGCTCTGCTGCAAAATCTTGTTGAGATCGAACACGCTTGCGAGATGTCAAATGCTTGCACAACTTGCCACATATATGTTCGTGAAGGCTTTGGTGGCATGGCGGAATCTGATGAAACCGAAGATGATTTACTTGATAAAGCCTGGGGATTAGACCCTGATTCTCGCTTGTCTTGTCAGGCGATTGTTTGTGATACCGACATTGTTATAGAAATTCCAAAGTATACGATCAACCAAGTTAGCGAAAACCATTAAGCTGCATCATGAGTTTAAATATGGTATTCATAGACACAAAATATTAGTATAGCACATGCAAGCAAACATAATAATTGATGAGTTAAAAAGCTTTGCCAATGAAGATCGGTGCAAAACTAATGAATCCTTTTTTAAAACGGGGAAAGGCCAATACTCAGAACATGATCATTTCATGGGTGTGCGTATGCCACAGATTAGAGATGTGGCTAAAAAATATTTTAAAGTTATTAATCTTGATGAGCTTGACCAACTGATTAGCCACTCTATTCATGAAATTCGGATGTGTGCGTTAATCATATTGGTTAACAAATATCAAGCTGGCAATAAAGAGGTAATTTTTAACTATTACGTAACAAACCTTGAATCAGTCAATAATTGGGACCTGGTTGATACCACAACACCCAATATTATTGGTAACTTTATATTCAACCATCAAGAAAAATTATCTTTGCTTTACGAATGGGCAGAATCAGATAATCTCTGGGAGAGGAGAATTTCTATTGTCGCAACCCTTGCCTTTATTAGACATGATGAATTTACGCCTACGATTGAAATAAGTAAGATACTTCTGAATGATAAACATGATCTAATTCATAAATCTGTTGGATGGATGCTAAGAGAGGTTTATAAAAAAGACAGTGCTATTTGTAAAACTTTCCTAAGAGAAAACTACAGTAGTTTATCAAGAACTACACTAAGATATGCCATTGAGAGAATGGAAGGAAAGGAAAGATTAAACTACTTAAAAGAAAATTTTTGAACATACAAAAAAAATAGACCCATGTATAAACGTTGACTTAACAACATCATACAGGGTCTATCTTTTCTCCTTTTAGTAATTAATGAGTCTGGACTTTCTCCTTCTCCTTCCTAATTATTCGGTTTAATTTCTTTATCAATAAAGTTATGGCCTTATACATGTCTTTATTGGTTTCCCCCACGGAAAAATTTCTTCCTAAAAATCTTGTCGTCGCCTGAATATGGGACTTTGATTTTTCTGTCTTTAATATAAAATCTATCTTTAAATTATCAAAATGTTTTTTTAATAACTTTACCTTCTCGTCTAGATGATTTTCGATTCCTCTTGTCACTTCCATATGGTGACCTGTTACGTTTGTTATTATCATTCTCGCTCCTTTTATTTTATTTTTAAAATAAATTCCAGCAATTTTATCTTCCGCGTTTGTTATTTCTTAATTAACCATTTAGGCTTGCGGTTTGCGTCCTAGAATTCGACCTTTTCAGGTCTTTTTTGAATATATTTATAAAGCAATTTGTAAGTGGTGTATATCGACCATGAGGATTTTTTACGATATTTAAATCAATAATTAAATCCCCTAAATTGATTTATTGATATATCTATATAGATAATACACTCTTACCAAATGAGAGTCAAGAAAAAAACAGTGTTTTTTATGTTATTTTAAGCTCTACGCCTTCTGTGGTCTGCTTATACATCAAATTTACTATTTTCCCGCTGTGAATCTTCTTGTGGCAATCATTACAAACATTAACCAGGTTATACTTGGCATTTTTCTGGATTTCTAGATATTTTTGGTTTTTAAAATCGGCCTGCTCCTTGATGTGGTGCGTCTCACTAGACTGGAAACCACATATCTCACAATTCTTATTCACCTTGTTGGAATTATATTTATTAGTATTGTTTTCGGTAATCGCATCCAGTTGGGTTCTGTTGGATTTAACTTCATTTAGTATGCTTGTTGCATCATTAATAAAATCATCGGCCAAGCCAAGACCCTTAGCTACCAAGATTCCATAAACTGATTCTCCGGCGCCATCTTTTAGTTTTCTATCATATTCGATTACGCCTGTTATTGGATTTATATTTACCGACAAGTGACTTAGGTCAATACTTTTATTATTCATTATTGATCTAACACCGGTTATCTGGTGCAAGTGTGTTGTAAATAGAAATGTGGCTTTTCTTTTTGAAAGTGTATTTATAGTTGCGGCCAAAATCGATACACCAGAATTAGTCTCTGTTCCATGACTTAACTCGTCGGCTAAAACCATTGAATTATGATCTGCTTTTTCCAATATTTGTTTTAATTCCAGCATCTCCACCGTAAATGTTGACTTGTTAGAAAATAAATCATCACCACTGGTAATTCTGGTATACAAACTCTGATATGGCGAAAGCTTCATTTTAGACGGAACGTGCATTCCTGCCTGGGCCATTATTATAGCCAATCCAGTAGCCTTTAGCAGCGTACTCTTTCCAGTGGAATTTACGCCAAATATAACTTTTCCATATTTATTATTTGAGAATAAAACATCATTTTGAATATATTCTGAGTGGGTCAACCTCTCTACAATTGGATGGCGCAGAGCATGACATTCGACTGAGCTATATCCTTCTTCGTTATCAATCAATTCGGGCTTAAATAAGCTGAGATTTACGGAATTATAGGCATTGGCAGCCATCACATCTATATGGGATATAAATGCCGAGATTGATTCAACATCGTCTCCTATTGCGGAATACATCTCATCGACCTCCTTTACGAACATTTCTTTTATTAAAATGCTCATTTTTTGGATCTTTATTACCTTACTCTCCGATAACTTCCTTAAATCATCATTTGTTAGTCTTACCTTACTCTTGTTCTTATATACATCAAAACCGGCTAAAATATCGCTTTTTGGAGCCGTATTTAGGCCCAAGTATTGCTTATATCTCGATGGTGTTGTCTCTATGTAAAAACCCTCTTTATCTGTATAGACAAGCTTTGTCTTTTCGGTGAAAAAACTATGGTTTGCAAACATTTCGGCTATTATCTGGCTTTTATATTTTATTTCCGCCAATTCTGCTTCCAATTTATCTAAAATTGGATTTTCCTTTTTGAAAATATTGTCCTCCAAATTAGATAAATAAGAATCTTCTATTCTGGATATATCAAAAATACTCTCGATGTATTTATTTGCTGATTGAGCGCTATTGGAGAGATTTTCTAAATTAGGAATCCAAGAAAAATCATTTTTCATATCAGCCAAAATCTTTATACTTGTGTATAGGTTCCAAATATCCATTGGATCGCCTTTTCTCATTACAAGCCTTCTCCAAATGCGATTGATATCTAAAATTGGTGCAATCTCCCTCCTGACTTCGGCAAATTTAGAATCTGATATAAATAAATCAATCTCGGCGTATATTGCATTCAAATCTTCCTTTGATGAGATGGGATTACTTAATCTTCTTCCATAAAGCCTTCCTCCTGCTGCAGTTACTGTCGTATTTAATAACTCAAACAACGAACCCTTCCTGTTGGCTTTTTTATTATTATCAACAACATTAAGCTGAGACAAGGCATCATTATTTAGAGTTAAATATTTTGCGCAATTTATGTATTCGGGCCTAGGCATCTTATCTAATATGCAAGGATTATTCTTTTGAATAAATCCTATGCTATCTATCAAGGCATTTCCTGCTAATTGATTATGCTCCAAACCAAGATACTCAATTGGAGTTAGAATACTCTTTACCTTATAAATCTCGGAAAACATTTCATTTAAAAAAGATACTTTATAATTAGCGCTATCGCAGCTTTTCCAGCTGTATTTTCCTATCATTTCATCCAGAAGAACCCTTATTCTGGTTGCCTCCGATTCTGCTGACTCAAAGTCAACCATTGAAACAATTACTTCAGATGGACCATATTTTGTTACCATTTGTTGAATTTCGCTAAGAGGATTATCCGGGAAACCCTCCAACGACACACTATCCATTAAATAATTTTCCCCGGTGGTTATATCCACAACAGATATACCTATACCAAACATATTCTTCCTATAATACTCAACATATATATTTGCTAAAAAATTATTCTTAAAAGTGTTTATTCTATATTGAATCCCAGGTGATAAAATCTCATCCACCTCTCTCGTTATATTTGGAGACTGACCACGCTGTTTTACAAGAACTACTGTATATTTGCTTTGGGCATTGATTCTTGATACATTTTTCTCTAATGAAACTGTTGGGAAACCTGTCATTAGTGGATTCTTGAATGTAACTTCGTTTATATTCTTATTCTTTTTTGTTAATATCATGTTTAAAACAGAAGCTATCTCTTTTGCTTTACCTAGATCTCCTACCTGATAGATTTCAAAAAAACTTCCGACCTCCATGAGAACGATAGTATCTTCTCCATATATTTTTGTATATTTATCCTGGAATTCAAAATATTCCTCAATTAACGTCATAACTATATTGATTTTTAAATAAATAATATTATACATCAATTGTATTATTGTATATAGTTTTTTACGATTTAGCCTTGCCAATTCTCTTTTATTTGTTATTATAAATATATATTTTAAAAACAATATTTTCGGGAGAAAAATGGAATCCAACATTAGCCTATCATCGTTTTATAACGAAGACTCAGAATGTCTTTTTGTAAACGCAAAAGTTTCGGGTAAATTAACCAAGGAACACTATAAATATATAGTTCCTGAACTTGACAAAATTATGCTTTCCCTAAACGATAAAAAGTGCAGGGTCTTATTCGAATTAGTTGACTTTCACGGCTGGACTTTGGGTGCGCTTATTGAAGATTTTAAGATTGGGATAAAACATGCCAATGATATTGATCGTCTAGCCATAGTTGGCGATGCTGATTGGGAAGAGAAACTTAGTAAAATTGCCGACTTCTTTTTAAAGTCAGAAATTCAATATTTTGAAAACAAAGAAAGCGCTAGAGATTGGCTGGCTTGCGAGAGCCGACTATAATATGAGTAATATCGCACCATTCACAACACCGATTGGCGAAGTTGCATGGGCATATATATTTAAGCCAAGCACCAAATTTAACAAAAATGGTGAATATATTATTGATGTTAAATTTGATGAAAATGAATTTTTTGGTATTCTAAAAAACATGAACTCCATATTGGATGAGTTTATTGAGCAGCTTATAAGTAGTGGTGAGATTTCTGATAGTCAAAAATCTACACTAATCAAAGCAAATATATATGTTAAGAATGAGAATAAAAAATATACCATTAGAGGGAAACAATATACAAAAAACCTAAATTCATCCTATCATAAAATACCGATTACTGATAGCAAAGAATCTACCATAATATCACTTAAAAAAGAGATTTCTGGTGGCTCTAGGGTTAAGCTTAAGCTATATCCAAAACCATACTTTTCCAGTAAAAATAACAATGTTGGAATATCATTCAGAATAAATGGCATCCAAATAATATCTGATGGCTATAATAACGATGACGATAGGAAAAAAGTATTTAGTGCTAAGATTGATGTTGATTTGATTGCTAAGCTTAAGAAAGCCCAAGCGCGCTACTTTGAAAAAACGCATATAAAACTGAATAATGATGATATAATAATAGTTGGAATCGAAAAGGTGATCGATGACATTTATAAAAATAAATTTTAAAAAAAAAGAGGATCGTGGCAATATGGACATTAAAGAAATGACGGAAATTATGGGGCTTTGTGAAAAAGGCAAAAATATCCAGATGAGAGAAAAAGGCAAAAACGAAATTACTGACTGGAAAATAGTCCATTCTCCTGCATGGGATTGGGCTAACTACGATTATAGGGTCTTTATAAACAATGTTAATGCATACTTTTACGAATATAGACTAGACAATACCTGGAAAATGACTGAGGAAAGAATGACTGACTTCGATATGGATTATTTTGCCGAGCAGGTGAATGCTGTAGAATTCAACATAATCCAAGGTCTTGGTGAAAAATCTGTTGAAGACAGAAGAGAGCTTGAGGAGGACTAAGCATGAAAAAACAATCAGTAATAATCTCAACGGTATTAATTACCATTCTCACTATTCTTGGTATTTACTTAACGAATGCAGAAAAATGCCAACCAGGGACGGGACAATGCACGGATGAGATAAAGAAACCTGTTGTTGTGGAAGATATTATTGTCGTTGAAGATATTATTGTCGTTGAAGATATTGTGCCAAGCATAGCTAGTATAGCCGTCTCACATCCGCTTCCAATTGATGAGGCATTTGATATACACTTCATTAATAACGTGGTGCAAATTGTCATTGCTGATCAATATAAGTTATACGAAGACAGATTAAATATTTCTGTTGAGAATGCAGATCTAGACAAAGTTAAAATTCCAAAAGGTAAAGAGTACAAGGATGAGCTTCTGGAAGAGACTAGATTCGTTTTTGTTGGAACTCTGAATATTCCCCTTACAATTAGCAAGAAAAGTGATGGTGCTGCCGTTATAATAAACTATCAAGGGTGCTGGGATGGCGGGGTTTGCTACCCACCTTCGGTTAAAAAATTCTACTTGAAATAAAAAATATTCTTTATATAATTATCATATTACTATATATGCAGGATACATTATGAATGACAATGGACTAAACAAAGCAGCGGAACTATTCCCAGACATGAACATTGATGAAATTGACTTCTCCGACCTTATTGGTGGGTGGAAAGACGTTTCGAGTGCTGATGAAAGACTACCATCCGTAGGCTGGCCCGATATAAACGGTGAACTTGTTATTCAGCTTTATTTTGATGGAGAGTCGTTGTTTGATATGGCGGTTGTTGATCAGGGTGGAGTTAAAGAAAGGCACGAGAAGTCTAAAATTTCAGAAGCGAATCAAATGATTCTTTGGCTTTTAGTTCGTGAGGATACTATTCGTAAGTGTACTGCTCAAATCAATAGAAAGATGGACCAGAAAGAAATCTACGATGTTATCAAAAATAATGTTGATAATGTTAATAAACATGGATTTATTGGGGAAATAGAATCAAGTGAAATTTACTATGGTGGCGACATCCTAATCGAATGCCTTGAATACTTTGGCTTGGATCCTTACAAGAAATACTAATTTTCTTAAAACTATATTTAATTATTTGGTCATAGCCAAAATCAATCCTTCTCGCAATAGAGGGAACTGGGACATTATTACATCTATTATAGGCAATAAAATAGTTCCTATTATTCCCATAAAGACTAATGCCATAACTATGAAAATGCCATATACCTCCAATTGGTCCCATTGGGATCTATATTTATAAGGAATATATTGCCTAACCATAGCCGATCCATCCAGTGGAGGCAACGGTAGCATATTAAATAAGCCCAGAAGCAAGTTAAAAAATACGCCAATGGCGGCCATCTTAACTATTGAAACAACATCCATGTTAAGACCTAGATAAAAGATTATAATCCAAAATACGGCCATTATGGCGTTTGATATCGGCCCAGCCAAAGAAACCTTTAAGACGCCGTGCTTCTTATCGCTTAGGGCGTTATAATTTATTGGAACTGGCTTTGCCCAGCCAAAGATAAATCCGCTTGTATAGTAGAGGATAGCTGGCACCAAAATGGTCCCGATTGGGTCTATATGAGGGATTGGATTAAGAGTTAACCTACCAAGAGATTTGGCCGTATAATCCCCCAACCTATACGCCATCCATCCATGAGCATATTCATGAACAGTTATGGCAAATAAAATTGGTATAGCTATTAAAACTATATCCATTGTTTTTTATCCAAGAAGATTGTTTAGATCAAGACCACCAGATGCCTCTGACATTAATTTGGCTGACTTGTTTATGATATTTTGATTTGCTTCATTTAGGTTGCTGATTAATACATCCTCTAATGTCTCTAAGTCGTTTGCATGTGTATATGATATAGAAATGTCCTCAACCATATGATTACCATTTACAACAACAGTTATTCCATTTTTATCAACTGTCTCTTGAATTGCAAGAATTGCTTTTTGTGCATTAGTAACATTATCTTTCATCTCTTTTACTTTACCAGCCATTGCGGCCATATCACCTAATTTTCCAAACATTTTTACTTTTCCTTTTGTTTTATATAATTTTCAACGGCATCTCTGCCATCATTCATCAAACCAAGCTCTTCGAGCTCCTCTAATTCCTTTTTATCAGCTTCTATTTGGGCTTCAAAAATGTGTTTTATCTGGCATTGACCACAGTTAAAATCTTCTTCCATTATTCTTGCCTTTAGATCTTCTTCGTTATCATAATCTGAATCAGATATTTTTCGGCAATCACAAACTATCACTTTCTTTCAACTTGGGGTTCATAATTTCTAAAACTACCTAAATTATACACCTCTTTTGCTCCAAATTCCATCAATCTTCTTTTTGCGGCAAATGATCGGGCACCGGTTACGCAGTACAAAATTAGAACTTCGCCGCCATCTATTAGCTCTTGTGCGGCGCTTTCAAAATTACTATTCATTGGCAAGCTTACTGCGTCTGGAAGATATCCCGTTGCGTATTCAGCGTCTGATCGCACATCCACCAAAATAGCGCCCTCTTCTAATAGCATCTTATAATCAATATTTTCATCCATCTTTGGTTTTCTCCTGCATTATTAAATTTACAAAAATAAAAAATAAATATACTTAGTTAATTTTAATATTATCCCTATACATTTCTTTTTTTACCAATTCGCCTTTTTCGGAAAAAGATCTTTTTTCGCCTTGGATTAATCCCATTACGATTTCCGCCCTAGAAGCCAATCTTCCACTCACATACCATGCCTCAAAAATACCATTTTCTTTGCCTTCGGTGTAATTGATTTGGAATGATCTTTTGCCATTTTCATGATATGTTGTGTATAGGCCATGCTTCTGGCCTTCTTTGTATGCGATCTGAGACTCTAAGACTCCATCTTCATACCAACTCTCAGATACACCATGCTTCTTGCCTTCTTTGTATCGTTCAACATCATTTAAATTACCATTTGGGTAATATGATTTCATTGAAACTGGTGGCTTAGCGTGAGCGGTAGCAAATGCTAATAAAAGAACCAATGATGTTAGTAAGCTTGCTGATTTTGAAAAAATTGTAGTATTCATTGTTTATACCTTTAAAAAAAGTATCATTTTACCACACTTTACACACTTTGTGCTGGCTTCTTTGTTTTAGGTAATTTATTGCTAGCTAAATAATCATCGTACTCTTGTCTTGTGAATAGGTTATTATTAATAAACTTATCTACATTCTTTAAGCTTATTGCTAATTCAATTGCACTGAGTGTTGTAATAGTCTTTTTATTTTCTAAATTGGCGATTTTAGATGCAGAACCAGACATCTCCATTATTGTATCAAGGTGGTTGCTTGATAGGTTTTCTGCTTGCGCGCCTTTATTTCTCAAAACCTTGGTAGCATAATCACTTATTCCTTTCATCTGAATGACCAGCTTGTCCTGCATATTATTATCCTTTGTATCCTTAAATCTACTTTCCAGCACATCAAATATATTTTGCAGTAAAGATTCGCGCAATAAGTCTCGTGATTTCATCATCGATATTATCGACAACTGAATCGGACCCGCATCCTTAAATAACTCTTTGTCATATTCATCTATAATATCAACTTTTTTACTGGTATTGACTGGATTCGCCAATTTAATAATAAAATCAGAAATTGACTCGTCGGCATTGATAAATTTATCAATAAAGATGCCGAATTCAGTCTCATGGGTGCCAGTATATTTGGCACCAGATACTGGTGTTGATTTGTTATTTTGGTTGGTTGTGATATTTTTTATCAGTTCTGGATGATTATTTTCTAATCTCCTGTTAAAAATAGTTTGAGAATTACCTAAGAAATATGAGTTCCACTGATTAATTTCTCTATAAAGTTCTTTTCTTTTCTCAACGTCTTCACCTTTATCGGCCAACACGCCTGTGATGATTTTTTTACTTGGACTCCATGATGTGTAAGTCTGAAAGAAAGTTATGTTGATTTTAGTTTCGAGGATCTTTTTTATTTTAGGTAGTTCCTCCTTTGAGATCTCCATATCATCCAACAACCCATCTGGAAGGTCATCTTCATTGCCAGACACTGCACCGACGAATAGTCTTTGGCTATCGGCGTTTCTTGATAAAGGAGAATTATGGGTGATGATTTCTATGCTCTTACCAATGTTCGTATCTACCTTCCCCCCATTTCTATATATAGCCAGTGCCAACATGCAAGCGTGGCGTTCCAACTGATCACTCTCCATCGATAAAGTAGTGAGAGAATTGGCGGCTGTGAAATTTAACTTGTTATTCCCATCTGCATCATCAATAGTCTCTGCGCTATATACAGAAACTACATCGGGGAGCCCCCCTGTTGCTTTTTTAAAATCATTATTGTCTGGAAATGGATTATGGATATAGTTACATTCCTGATTTAAACCTATTTCTTCCTTTATATCGCCCAATACCTTCATAATGGCAGCACTCTTTGATGTTTTATTCTTACTTGGTGCCTTATCCAATTCTTTTTTTAAAGTTTTAAGGAATTCTCCATTTTGTTCATTGGATGCAACATTTCTTATATAATCAAAAATCCAAGCAAATTCCTCAGTTACTTCTGACTTTGGATCACCAGACGAGCCATCCTGTATTAGTTGCGTTAGTTCTACGGCCACTAGGCTCGATCCAAAGACCCCGCCGACCAGAATTTCACAATTTGTTTGATTTTGTTCGTTGGTATAGACTATTCTTGGTAATATCTCGTCGACAAAACCATTAATGTCTTTTACGCTTGTTGCTAAATCCTTGGCGGATATTGCGCCTTTGGCAAACTCATAAGAAGCCGATTCGTCTGGCATCTTATAGCTTGGATATATAGCTTCCTCAAGCCACTTTACAAAGCCTGAAACTATAGATCTAGATACTTTATTATATGCGCCTTGATCTTGATTATTGATATAATCATCATATGCTTCCTTTATATCGGTATTTACCTCATCTACTCTTTCTTGTATTTTTTTGCTTGTTATTGACATCTTGCACTTTTTTGGGTGGGTTTTTTATCCTTGGCTTTCTCATTACCATTATCGCCATTTGATTGCAAATAACTTAATCTCCTTGCTGTCTCGGCTAAATATTGAGCATGGCCCTTCTTGAAGAAAAATGCATTTTGAGATGAGGTAATAAACATTATCTGATTTATAATACCAGATGGTGTTCCCTTCTTCATTTTTATATTTATCTTTTCATCATCCTCAGATTTGGCCGGATGGGAGATTTTTTTAATAACTAGATTGACCTCCTCAGGTGTTAAATCCGTATATTTATCAAGAAGATGAATTAACTGATCTTGATATAATATAACGCCATTTGTTGAGTCAAGAATCTCATCTGAATTTGAAACGACCCATCTAGGCGGAGATACCAAATAATTAGAACGCATAAATGCTATATTGTATGGGCCTAAACTTTCTTTTTTATAATTTAAATCTGTTATTTCTTCTTGCGGTATATTCTCCAAGATCTTCTCGGCGCCATAGCTCATTGGATACAATGCTTCCGAGCCCTTCTTGCCTGTGTATGAAAAATTAAATTTATTCTTTTTTTCATCTTCAAGAACCACCATTGAAAAATAAAAGATAGGCCTGTTTAAAGCGCATAAATTAGACATATCATCAGTAGATAACATATCCGTTTCCTTTATCCCAGTTCTATCCATATGATTTCCAACTGCCTGATTAAAATGAGGTAGATTTTCTGATACGATATTACCTGCCTTTACCTTATAAGAGTCAGGCACATCGCCTATTTTTGCATCTTTCTCTGACAATAGCCTATTCACCCTGGTCACTACTTGGGAAGAGATTAAATCAATCGGAGTTGCCTGGGTTTTTTCTATTTTTTTAGAATCGATAGGTATATATTTACCACTTTGATAAACCTGCATATCCTCAGGTAAATTCAAAAAGAATTTACACACATGCACCCTATCGCCGGCGACAGTAACTGAAAGCCCCCTAGTCAATTCTGGATATTTTTCTGTAAATTTAGCTATTTGCTCAGGAGATAATTCAAAATCTATATCGGGGTTCTTGTTTGTTTTTGGATCTAAAAATGTATATGGAGACAACATATCATCCTCGGATGGATCAATTAATGTTATTCCCATACTGTAAAGTATATTTAAATTATTTGCCGAGCCTTTAACGCCAAAAAATTCAGATGGAAACATTTTCTTTATCGCCTTGGCAATCTTTAGCTGCAAATCAAAAGACTCTATCTGTTTTGGGCTTAAACTCTCTAACATCTCGATTTCTTTTACGATATTTGGTGTTTGCGTTTTAAATTTTAATAAATCAACCGCTTTCCCAATCTCGCTACCATTCGCTGTAAATACACTCTCATGTATATGATCATCACCCAAAATTAGCTCTGCTACTGTTATGGCGCCAGTTTTTACCAAGGTTCTTTTTTCTTTTGAAATCCCTGGCGATATCTCTACAAAAAAATCACCCAACTCAATTACAGCATCGAAATCTTTTGGATCATCTATATTCTGATAATTTACGCCGTCTGGTGGCCTTTTTTTGGTCTTTATAAAATAAGATCCTAATTCTTCTGAGGTTTTCGCGTCCAAATTATTTTGGCCCTTTAATATTGAAATTTTTGGCATCGGTAAAGACTCTGATACCAAAAAGCCAAGCAGTCCATAAAACTGATCTTCATTATCAACTTGTATAGCATCTATATTTCCAGACTTTAAAGCATCTTTGGCCTTCTTATTCAACCAACCAGGCGTTGCTATCATATATGTCTTATCTGAGATTTTTGATTCTACTACGCTTGAAGCATTTTCAACCATTTTGATTCTGGTAGGGTCCTTGTAATTACCTCTACTAAAATAAGAGCCAAAACCAACCTCTGGATTACCAAAAGACAATGAACTCTGATACTTTGTTTTTTGATAGTAAACATCTATTGGATAAAACTCATCTGTAAAATCATAATTTTCATTAGGATCCAAATCCTTAGATAATGATTTGAATTCGGCCTCGCTGAGTGATACAACGCCCTGGTAACGATTTGCCTCTTTTGATTTTAAAAACCCATTGATAGAATTTTTCAGCCTAACCTCTTCGCTTTCCTTTTGTTCTTTTGTAATAACTTCTCTAAAAAATAATGGTATGCCATTTCTTTTTAAGTTTTGCTCGATTTGGCTGGGGCTGGGTGTAAATCCTTTAAAATTAGATGGATTATATTTAATAAGGCCTGTCATTAACTTAACAACATCATTCGCCTTATATCCACACCTATGGCAAAAATTATGCTTTATGCTATAAGACCCGCCATCGCCACTATCATTTGGGTTTGGACACAAATATCTAGTAGAGTCATTTAATCCATAAACACTAATCAATCCATTGGTTACTTTGCTATCATTTGGATTCTCTTTAAATTTCTTCTTCATTTATTTACCCCCAAGACTTCCGGCTGGTTTACTTTTTTTACCGCTTCCTTTGGTGGCTGCAGATAACCCTTTTATTATTTTACGTGTGTGTTTCGTATCTATCGACCTTACTTCATCCATTAATATCCTTAATTCTGGCAAGTTATTTGTTGACTCGACCCTATTTACCAACTCATCTGAATAAATATATTCTTTCTCGGTCGGCCTTTTTCTTATTAGCTCTAATATAATCTGCTTAATTACAGTTACAAACTGCTTATTCTTTAAAATATCATTATTATTATCAAAGACCAATTTTCTAGCATCATCTAGGCCATTAGCTTCTTTTGCCTTATCTACATTATATGATTCTGACGAGTGGGATGTATCCAAGTCCCTATCTGAATCTCGCAACACAAACATCATACCAGCCTTTAACGCATCATCAAAATTACCAGGATGCTCAACAGGCTCACTCAAGACGTCCTCACGCGCTTTTATCTTTTCTATTATTCCCGGCTGGGCTTCGACAACTATATTCTTTACTAAGTAATCATATATATAATTCGTGAAATCATTATCACCAAACATTTCTTTCATTTTTTCAAATGAGCCTTCCAATAATGAAAATTGATCCGGCGTGAAAGAAGAAATCTCTTTCAAATATCTTTTCTTTTCTGTTTGGCTTGGCATTCTATTATACTGCTCGATGAATTTTTCTTCATTTGGAAAACGAACATCTGGCACTAAAATTATTTTTTTATCTGTTTTTAGCATCGACGACGCCAATTGCTTTACATGAAAATGAGGTGAAATATCTCTAATTATGTCCGTACCCAAGTGTTGAAGAATCTCCCTTACACTCATCTCTGGATCAATAGGGAATACTTCATTATCATTTTTCATACTCTCAAATTCTTCTTCGGATAATTTCTTTTTCCTCTTCAAGAATACCTTGCTGATTGCCTCACTAAGCATGCTCTTCATAAAAGAGGCATTTTTTGATTTCTCTGATCGATATGGAAATTCTTTGATTATGGAATCAGATACGTAATCCTTTCCTGAACCTGCGACCCCCCCTATTGCCATTGCGAATAGTGGTGCCTGGTTTTTGGTTTCTTTTTTCATTTTTGAAATTGGCCTTTCATTATAATATTATTTTACATTATAACAAAAAAATAACTAATATGAAAAATATATCTGGTTTATTTAATAAAAATTAGATGACCCAGAAGGGCTACCAATCAGTGTTAATTTGCTTCAACCTCATCAGATAAAGAATCATCCAGCACGTCCTCTTCACAGCCTTCTTCAAATTCGCACTTATGATCTCCATGGCGCTGGTTTTCTTCTAGGTGTAAGTATTCACGCTGAAGTTCTTTATATAGTTGATTTGCTGTAAATTCTGGATGTTGTTCCATTAATTTTTGAGCTATTACGTTATCCTCTACGGCGTCCCAAACCTTGATATATGTGCCTTCTTTATACCCATGATCCTGTCGGAAAATATTTAATTGGTTCTTTGCTATGTATTTTATATATAACGCATCTCCGGACACGCCAGACTCTGACAAAATATCTAAAAATGTAGCTAAAATTTCTTTTATATTTGTATCCTCTGTATCAATAGAAGCTATTGATTGGGAAATAATTTTTTCTAAGTGGGCTATCAATAGATTGGAGTTTGGCTCCTTGACTGGCGTCCTAAATTCCAAATCTCTAACCAAATCGATTTTTCCCTCCATTAGTATTGCCGACATTAAAAAATGCCAAATATCAATAACCTCTACAATAGCGTTATCCCAATCATGATCTGATTCGATATCTTTCCAGTGCTTCCAATTAAATGAATCGATTGCCTCAGCAGCCTCCATATAAATACATCTGTAAAAATTTATATTTCTAGACTCTGATGTCTCCCCAGATTTCCAGTCTTCGCCATTTGTCATTGTATTTAACCTTGACTGCATATTGAACATTTCTTTTACTTTTTCCATCTCTTCCCCACGCTTTTTTTTATTAAAAAAATATACCGAACATTATAATTGTTTTTATCATAAAATCAAACTTGGCGTTATTTATCATAAAGTAGTATAATTTCACTTCTTAACATTATATCACAATAAAAATGAATAAAATCGCCATTAAAGAATCTATTAAAAATATAAAATTTAAAGAAGAATATATTTTACCTATTGGTAATATTGAAAGTGGAATTAGAAAGATATTTAACGACTATCATCAACAGAAAGCCCTAAATAATATGAATCTTAGGAACTGGTTAAGGGAAGAGGATTTTTCTTTGGGTCAGATTAAGGGTTGGTTTCAACTGCAAGATAGTAAAAATGAACTACACCAAGACCTATGTGTTGGATTCGTAGCTTATTTGTTTTGTATTGAAAATGAGTTTTTATCTTTTGACGAGTGGAATGAGATTGACCCAATTAAACTAGATAAGGAATCAAGACTTTATAGACTTATTAGCATGCTGCAAAAATGCTCAATTTACGACTTGGAAAAATCTGAAAACTTCTTTATCCATGAATGGGAAGAAAACCAATGGTTTATGGATTGGTCTGGTATTAATGTTGATTGGTCTGACTGGATAGGTGGTCCAAAAATAAAATAAATATTTGATTATTAATGGTTTTGTCAAACTTTATATAAATTTTTATTTAGATCATCAATAATTATTTTACTTGACGCCGCGAAAGCATCTTTTACTTGTATTTTACAAATGGCGTTATATATATTCCATTCATTTTCAAGAATGGCATCCATAATGTCATTATTAGACATACCAATCTCACCCAGACTCATCTTTTCAAAAATATCCTCGCCAAGAGACCTTATCTCTAAACGAATTTCGTCGTTAAAAGATTCGTAGTAATATTCAGCATCGGTCTCCGCCGACCCCCTTCTTCTTCGCACGGCATTATCAAGCCAATGTTCGAGAGTGTCTTCTATGAATGCCGACTCTGCATCTTCGTCAGTATCAAAACCTAAACCGCTTTCGTTATACAGCCAAATATCAAACATTAACCATCTTGTATACTTCTTTATTACCCTTGAAAATAAAAAATCAAGTTGCTTTATATTAGTGTATTCAAATCCGCCAATATCATTTATAACGATAGACTCTATCTCTCTCCCGATTCTTTTGGCAGACTCATCTTCAAGGTCTTCATCCATCCAGCCCTGCTGGCGAACATCGAACTCATCTAGCTTCAAATGATGATTTTTCATATCATATCTAAATCCGTCAGCGTTATAACTTTCGAAATGCCTTACTCCCCTATATATAACGCCTTTTTCGGGCTGTATCTTTTCTTCGCTCTCTACATCGCTAAACATAGATACTAATTCGTGATCATATATAGGAACAAAATTGGAACCGTTTGAATCAAAGCCATATATATTTTTATATGGAATAGATATGCCATTATTAACATGAGAGCGCATATTTGTGAATTGCCTAACGATTATCGTTCCTCCGCCTAATAAGCACTCAGTCATCCGGCTGTTAAATAAATGCACATGTGAAAATTTATATCCGATAACGCCACTAGATGAAATATCAAATTTCATCGGCTCTTCTCCAGGATACCCAATGGTAACTATCTTATTTCCAGATAATTCCATTAAAAAATTTATAATTCTTGATAGTGTTTTTTCCATTATGCAAATTATACACTACATTATATTTTTTAGGTTTTGATTTTAACTAATAATTGCGTTTTTTTACCCGTCATGTATCATGGGATTTATTATAATTTTTCAGCAACTATAAAATAAGAACATGCTAAATATTAAGTGTAATCAAAGCACCACAAATCTATATAATCTATTAAGACCGGATCTCCCAGAAAATATAGATGGGATGTCGGCATTTTTTAATATACTAATAAACAAAATGAATGAGTTTCCCTATGCTGACATCGAATTATTAAAAGCATGGTTTGAAATTGAAGCGATAGACAAACACCTTATCAATATCAATCAAGAACTTAACCTAGGAAATACAGCCGTCATTAGTAGGCAAATTTGGCTGGAAACGGTTTTTAGGCACAAAGAATTATTTAAGAATTTTTACGATAAATATGCTGCCATTAAAGCCGATAAACATTGGCATTGGGGAGAAAGAGTAGAATGGAAAGAGCACACTATTGGGGAAATAGACCCGCGTTCTGGTGAAAAATATACAGAAGTTTTTGCTGATAGGGCTATGAGTAACTTTGAGCTTTGGTTTGAATTTGGAAAATGTCCAAAATGTCAGTCCAGCAGCATTGAAAAAGGTGATGGTGAAAATAAGATTGGGGTTTGTTTAGGATGCAATAATAGTCATGAATATGATAAAAACTATCGCTACTATAACGACATCCCATCCGTATTAAGGCCGAAAGTAAATACGGAATATTCGCGTGCTGTTGAATATGCTAAAAAATATAAATGGCTTTAATATATTAAACCAACGCTTTTAACGCTTCGTTTACCTTGTTTATCCTTTCAACACAGATAGAGTAAGCCTTTGTTGCTTCTTCAATTTGAGGCAAAGCCTTATCAACATCAAACACCTCTTGAGAATCTATTTGATCCGCAATTTGTTTTAGTTTGTTGTAATTTTGTAGATACGTCTCTGTCTCTTTTGCGTCAACGCATCCATCTTGCTGTTCTATATTAGTTGTAATCTTGTCCATCATCATCGTTTCCTTCGTACTCTGCAACTTTTATTTCTAATCCTTTGATGTAAATATCTTTATTCAAAAGAGCCACTTGATTTCTTTTTTCTTGAATTTCTTTTTCCAACTTAGAAGCTTTTGCTTCCATTACAGCCATTTTCTTTTCTAAATCTTCCTTACTCATTGCTATCTCCTTTTAATTACTGATATATTCGGTTTATTCTAACTGTTTTATTCTAAATTAAAATAAGTTTTTATTATATATTTTTACTTCAAAAAATCAATATCAATACTCTCCATCAACCACTATACTTGCTCTTACTGTTGAATCATTAAAGTGGATTTTGATGCTATTATTCGGCATTATATCATACTTTGAGCTTATAAATTTGCCTTTTTGCTTTATATAGCAATATCCCTTACCCATAATCTTGCTTGGGCTATTATTTATTGAGATCTGCATGAATTGCTTTAATACGGACTTCTCCTTAGTAAGTCTATTATTTATGCTTGATGAAACTGACTTTTTCATAATTAATAATTCATATTCGGACTTCGCTAGCTGTGTTTTTGTTTTGGATATTATGTCTTTTTGCTTTTGATATATCCTTTGCGCTTCCATTTCGATGCTTGCCTTGGTTTTCTCTTTTGTAGTGTTTATTAAAGAGTCCAATTCTAAAGTTGCGTTTTGGGCGCGCGCGGTTGTCTTTGATATAACGTTTTTATGGTGTTGAGATATTGCTTGGGCATCTATTTCCAAACTCTTTCTGATCGTGGTTTTAGTTATATTCATTAAACTTTTTACGCCGTTTAAAGCATCTGGCATCGCATTGAATATATATCCGTATACATATTCAAAATCATTTTTGGCGTTAATAGCGTTTTCTAAAATTGTTGATTTTATATATAGCGCCACCTTTGATGGCGTATCAAATGATAGGTTCGCTAACATATCGGGGATATTTATATCTTTTTGATGACCTATCCCGGTGAATACTGGAATTTTGGTTTCTACCAGCGCTTTTGCTATCTCATATTCATTTAAGAAATTTAAATCGGTAATCGAACCACCTCCACGAATAAATATAACGGCATCATATTTTATTTTAGAGTCTTGTATTTTTATAAACTGCTCTACTATCCCGGTCTTTGCAAGTTCTCCCTGAAATAGTGATGTATAATAATCTACTTTACAGATATTGTATTTATTCAAAACATCCAATTCGCTTTTAAAGTCACCAAGACCGGCTGCATCCTTTGGACTCAATACTGCTATTCTAGTAAAATCCTTTGGAGTTACTAAATCCTTGTTATTATAATCCACGCCCTCGTCAATTAAGGCGTTCATTATGCGTTTTTTATTGACTTCTATTGCGCCTACCGTATATGATGGATCTATATCCTTTATGGTTAGCGATAAATGATATTGTGGGTGGAAGTCTATTGTTGATTTAAATAGAATTGCTTGCCCTTTTGATAATTCGGCGCCTGTGCCTTCTAAAAAAGTTTTTAAAATCTTATCTCTATCTCTGGCCCAGATGACGCCGCGCGCCTTGGCTATCTCTCTTTTAGAATCATTGTATTCTACCAAATCAAGATACATATGTCCGGTTGATGATCGCGTTATATTTGATATTTCGGCCTTCACGGTATATTCCCCTGGAACTACCTTCTTTATCCCCTGGGATACATTCATCATCAAAGATGATAGCGAAAGACTTTGATCTTGGGTTTTGGCTGTCTGGCTTGAATCATCCGACTCGCCCTGTTCAGACGTAGGACTTTCCATCCACTGCTGAAAGGGAATTATATCCATTCCACTAGGGATAAACCAACATCTTTCATCCTGGTCCCATTTTGCGCCAAGATCTTTTGCATCATATCTTTGCTCGTATGGAACTTTTAGTTTTATTTTCATTTATAACTTTGGTTTATCAACATTATTTTACATTATACTATATTATTTTACTTTATTTCACGTTAATTTGGGTATTTTTGTTCATTATTGATTTTTACATAAAATAATATATAATTTCAGTCGTCCATAGTTATTTAACCTGCCTTTTAAAAAAAATGATTTCTAGTGAAAAATTTGAAGAAAATAAAGGCTTACTATGGTCAATAATTATCCCAAAAGTAAATAAATATAAATCAATACCGGGGGTAGATGCTTTTCAATTAAGCGATGAACTTTTTGGTGAAGCCTGCTTAGCCTTCGTTAAAGCCGATAAAACTTGGGATGATGACAAAGACGTTAAATATTCTACTTGGATTTATACGCAAGTTGATTATGCTGTTCGGAATTTCCTGAGTAGGAAGGTTTATCCCGATGCTTCAATTATAAAAACTGAAATCTCTGATGATTGTTACGATGAAGAACTAGTTGTTGATATTATTGGTCAAGATAAAGAGAGAATAATTAATGCACTATATAGCTATGCCTTTAGAAAATGGAGCTTTGAAAAAAACCTATATTTGTTTTTTGTTGTAGCCTTCGACGAAACCTTAGTTTTAAATCATTATTTTAAAGATTTCTTTCTAAGGTATAGCGAAGAATTAGCCATTGAGGGCTATATATGTGCCACTGACCACAATAAAAGATAATAAAGATAACTATACTAGCATGTATAACAATGTAAAAAATTCTATGAAATATTTTATTAAAAAACAAATGGAACTAGATTAACATGAGAAAATTAGTAATAATGGATTTCAAAGGCGAAAAGGCCATCGGGATGATAACACCTGACGCATTAAAGGCTAGGGTTATTCATAGAGAATTTGGTATTGAGTTTGAACTTGTGATTGGGATTAGTGATAAGCCACTTCCATCTCCACAAGTAATGATTGGGCGTATGAAGGGTCAAGAAAAAGTATTTGAGAAAATATATCTATCTCAACTTAAAACACTTAATATCAAAGTAACTGACTCCGTAGAAATGCGTAAAAAAGTTTACGACAACCTAACGAGAGAAATTTACTTTGATATTAAGGAGCTTTACCAACTCCTTGTATGATTAATTTTTCACAACTTCGGGTTATTAAATTATTCGCTAAATTTGGTGCTGACTTTTGGCATTTTTCTTAAAATTATTCTCCGATACTCCAAGTTCGGCTTCTATTTTCAGTTTTTGGTCAGTATTTCTGGCATTTTCAAGCATAGTCTCTACTTTTTCACGTGCAATGTCTATCTTACTACCATCAGCACCCTGCTGGTTTAATAACTTATATTCAGCTAAAATTCTCACATGGGATTCCGTCAACTCAGCCTCAATTGTATGACTTCCGAAAATATGAGACATACCAATGGCGGCCTGCTTAACTTTCCCCCTGGCGGCGGAATAAGGCTTGGATATACCTTTTGTGAACTTTGACACAAGACCATCAGATGCTTCTGGGTTTTCTTTGTTGCCCTCGTCTTTTATCGCTATTTTCTCTAAATCTAGTTTGGCCTGTTGTTCTGGGGTTTTTTGATCTTCGATTACGGCTTCGTCAAGATGATCTTTTATGATTTTTTCTACAAAGGCACGCTTCTCACCTTCTGATGATGTCTGGCAATTATATACATTTACTAATATATTATTGTACAAAGCCAGAGACTTTATCTTCCTTTTATTAACGTCAGTAATATATTTTCCTGCAAAATCTATATGGTTTCTCAATCGACCAGGATCATTTGAACCTGCAGTTATAATGTCTACCAGGTCTACATCATTAAACATGGCCTTTAATTTCTCTTCCTCTTCCGGTGATACATTTTGCTGATTACCCTCACAAACAGAATATTTCATATCGGAAGCATTTGCAGCAGCAGCACCTCCTTCTTCCTCTTCCGCATTAACTTCGGCCCTTCCATAGACCTTAAATCCACCACCGTTTGCATCCAGCGTTATATTTACGTTACTCATTGTAGTATTATTATCTGAATTTATTACTTCTATTGTGGTTCTTGTACTTGTGCTCATGCCTTGCAAATAATTTACTTTTTTGTCCGTTAAAGTATTTATCAATTCCTCTTCTGACTGCGTTTGGAACAGCTCTATTGGCTCGCCTGTCAACTTTGAAACAATAGCTTGAAAATCCTTTAAGTCCAAACATTTCTCAGGACCTATGGCAGCGGCTATAATATTATCTATTATTTTATCCTTGGGTTGCGCCTTCTCTGGGGCCTTGTCTATCGGGGAGATTTCTGCAACGGCAGAAGCTATTATGCCCCTTTTTACATTTTTATTTCTCTCTGCATTTTCTTTTACTTTCTGTCGCATATATTCACTGGCGCCTGACGTAAGACTCCCAAGGCCCAATGGATTTCCCTCCCAAGGCTCTAGCGCTTGTGAGCGGCCAGAAGCCTCCGCCGCCGCCGCACTAAATACACCTCGCTCACTATTATCATTATAAGACGAAATTGCATCTCCTAAATAAAATGAAGAACTAATTTTACCTGCCGCAAAATCATTTATAACTGAGTCTCCGTAATAATTTGGATATGCAGCGTTTAAATTACTGAAATCTATCTGGTTTTGGGGATTTGGCATTGTCCCTCCGATGACCTTTCTTTCTTGCATTTCTTCGAACATCTCCGCATATGCTGCTATTGAAGCCTTTTGTTCTTTTGTTTTTTCCTCTTCCTCGTGTTTGAAGTTTGCATTCCAAGAATCAGGAAGAATCCTTCCCAAAATCCTGTTGTTTTTTATCACATCAAATTTATTAAATGCATCACCAGACACAGATTTAACATTTGACCAAGCCTGAGTTTTTAACATTTTAGTTAACTCGCCATGCTCTTCTCCTGAAACCAAGGTTTTAAATATATCTTTGGCGCCAAGCATAGCTGCACCACTAAAAGTTTTTAAAAAACCGCCAATATTATTTGCTGGTGTTTTCCAAGCTTCATTTAAGTCGGTTGTTGATGTCGACCCCATTGACTTTAACCTTGTTGATACGTCCTTATATTTCCTCTTTGATGCTTCATTTGCATCGTTAACTTCGGTATTCTTCCAGGTGCCTGTATCTGATTCGTTAAACTCTCTATCCGTTTCCCTCATAGTATCGCCCATCTTAGCGCGCGACTCATTATCTAGCGGTATAACTTCATCTAGTCTATTGCCATACTCCTTGGCCTCTAGTGGATCTCGCTCAATAACTTCCTTCTGGGCATCTATATTTCTTGACGCTCTTCTTAAATCTTTTATTTTATTTAAAAAAGCTATTTTATCAGAATCATTATCAAGAAATGGCATATCACTTCTTCCATCTTTCCCCTTAGCTAAATAGTCCATTACTCCTGTGGAGGATAAAACTGTAAGATCTTTTACATCTAGATCGGAAATTGGATTTGAGGCAAACGCATTCACTGCGCTAATAAGATTAGCATTTGAAACTGCGCCGGCACCAGACTTTCCACAAACGCTCTCAGCTACTTCTTTAAGCTCTTTTTCTTTTATTTTAATATTGGACTTTTCGTAGGTTCCAGTTCTGTTTGAATTGACCATTATCAATTTTGAATTTGCTATGTGTGTTGCCATAGAATGATCAATACTCTTATCCTGGACCAACACATCTATTATCGTTTGGGTGTTTTTCGACGGATCATTATTGTTCTCTATTGCGAACTGGGCTTTTAAAAGAATGCCTTGTGGTATGGTTTTTATTGCGGCCATTACATCAACGGTGTTTTCATAATCATAAGCGGTCTCAGACAACATTGCAAGTCCTATTTGGTTATATAGGTGCCTTCCTATTCCAGATTCCATTCCTGAAAATGACCTTACTTTATTCTGTAAATTTCGGTAAGCAGCGGCTTTACCGCCGTTATCCTTTGCAAATTCTTTAACACTTTTAAAAAATCCGTCGTCTTTCTTTATCGTTAATGATGGATTACCGGTGGCTGATTTGGCGGAATCTTCTTTCTTTATTTGGTTTGAAAATTCTAAGGTGTAGTTGTTACTTGGGCCGCCTTTACCGTCTGCGTCCATATTCTTGACAACATCATGCTCTATATGAGAAAAACCGCTTGCCGTGGATTTTGCTAAGATAGAGTCTGGATAAGCCTCTAATGCCTGTTGAATTTTTAAATAATTATTTAAATTAATAGGCCTATCTTTCTTACCTGCTGGATCGCTTATCAAGTCTTGTATGATTGATTTTAATTCCTTTTCATCTAGGCCAACAGTTGATGATATGTCACTAAGGCTGGGTGTTTCACAATTCTCGAAAAAACTGATGTAACCGACGGGCTCTGCTATCTTACTTGAAATAGAAAAAGAAGCAGCTGATTGATTTGAGGTCGACTTGTACTTTAATTGATTTTCTGCGTATAAGCCATCTGCAAACATCTTAGCTAGTTCTTTATCGAATATATCTGCGCGTGGCATATCATGCAACTCTTCACTGGACATTTTATTATATATATTACCGGCTGGATCTAAATAAAACTCATTATAAAAGGATTCATCGTCGACCGGACCTCCGGTCGCGACCAGAGGTTTACTAGCCGCCTCACTGACTGCTGCTGCTGCATCTCTTACTTCCTCAACTTCTTGCGAGGGCTTACTATCGGCAGCATACATTTTTGTGGTTGCTTCGATCGTGCCCTGAATTCCCATCCTGGAAATTGACCCGGCACCGCCTTCAAGCTTTTCCAATAAATCTTTATTTTCTTCGGTGCAGGTGTCCTTTGCCTTTAAGCAGCCTGATAGCCAACTTGGCAAAATCTGTATTTCGGCCTCTTTTAAATCAGAAAAATTCTCATCTTGGCGACGGATACGATAAACAATATTAGAAACTTTTTTTAGATTTTCATACACCAGCTTTACATCGGCTAGCTGTTTAGCTTGCTGATTGTCACCCATATCTCTCTTTAACGAAGCAATAGTGCCATCAATATAACTCCTTGATGCATTTTTCGCATCTTTTGATAATACCATGCCAAATTCATTACTTGAATAATGGTTATTTTCCGAGGCTTCGAATACATCAAAAACATCATTGAAATTACTACCTTGATCTTTTCCAGCAGACTCTTTAATGGCCTCTACTGTCTCTGGTGCAAGTTCTAGATTTTTGTCCATTGCAATCATGAATTTAGAAACTGCCACAAACCTCGCTATCACTTCCTTTTTTTCAGGCATTGCAGCTTGTATAAATAGATCCAATTCGTTTGGATTTAATTTTAACTCCTTGACCAGGTTTTCGGCAAAATCTCTATCAATATCATAAGGCTCGTCGGGATGTTGATTTTTTATTTTACTTACAATAAATATCAGGCCCTTTGCATCGTCATTTCTTCCGCGGTATTTTTCAAAGCTATTGTAATAGTCGCTGCTTACATCCTCTTCCATAGCTCTTTTAATACGTGCAAAATTAGCAGGGTCATCCGAGGAAAGATTTTTTTGGTGCTGGTTAGCTTCCATCTGGGCATATTCAGCTTCCGTCACTTCTTGTGTTGGTTGCTCTTTGGGCCCTGATGGACTCTCCATGGGCTTGATCTCTTCAGCACCCTCCCCGCTAGGCTTAAAGAAAGATAAAAATTCTTCCTTCATTATTTCAGGATCAATCGCTACGTAGCTGGATGTAGTGGATATTTCTTCGGGGTTGCCATTTGCATCTGTGCCAAGAGTTGTCTCAAATATGTCGGTATTCCACACACACATACTTTGTGCTCTTTGTTCTGCTCTTTGTTTGGCGTGTTGCTTGTGATAAAAGCTGGCGGCCTTATCAGCGGTTGAATTTCCTTTCTGCTGGCGGTATTTTTTCTGCTCTTCGGCAAAATCTTTTTGTTTTTGATAATACTTTTTATCCAATTCTATTAATTTATCTGGTGTTGTTGCATTTTCCCGAATGCGGTCACTTTCTGGATCTTTAAAATCGAAGGCTGTAAACGTCTCATCTAGCATTGATTGATACTCGGCAGTTGCCTCTGGCTTACCAAGTAATTGGGTCGCCGTAGTTGAACTCATATCGAATACACCTACGACTTTCTTCTGGATATAATCTACGACTAAATCTCTAAACTCTTCGGTGTTCCTATCAGGGCTGATTCCCATTTGTGCGGCAAAATCTCTTAATTCGA
>JYMV01012850.1_pt1 | contig 39064 bp, 47 predicted proteins | sample 338911 | NCBI WGS metagenome assembly JYMV01 (sample SAMN03354496, study PRJNA234377) | hydrothermal vent metagenome | biome: Deep sea; feature: Hydrothermal plumes at the Eastern Lau Spreading Center, Western Pacific Ocean; material: Seawater | place: Tonga | collected 2009 | depth 2000 m m | reverse complement strand
CATTGGCAGAATACTTTTCGTTTTTACCATATGGTAAATACGCGTTTTATATTTGGTTTTCATACCTAATGACGTTTGCTGTTATTGCGACCTTATTCATTAGAACTAGATCAATCCATAAAAAGACATTTAAACAGCTCCGCATCAAATACTCACGTAATCAATCAACAAGATAAAAAGCCAAGAAGATGGATAATAGTGTAATTTTAGCAAGCTATGGTAAATAAATCCCTTAATTTGTTTGGTACCACCATCTTACTCATCGCCACCGTAGTTTTTTTCGAATTCAGTGGTGTTAATAATTGGGTCCAAGACTTCTTTTATAACCAAGAACTCAATGAATGGACCCTAGATCGTAAGAATATAACTTTGGATCTGTTATTTTATAGTGGTATAAAAAAACTCTTCATCGCCTCCGTTTTATTTCTATTATTTTCTTTGATATTTCTAAGGAAATTTAAATGGGTGAGTAATAACATGAGGGGGTTGAGTATAGTCGTTGCGTCGTGCTTAATCATACCATTGACAGTAGGAGCTATAAAGGCAACGACAAACATGCCTTGCCCAAATCAATTAGTTGATTATGGTGGAAATTTCGAGCATATAGGCTTATTTGATACACTAACGCATGATGATGCCAGAATCGGCAGTAAATGCTATCCAGCGGGTCATGCTAGCGGTGGATTTTCCCTATTATCTTTATTATTCCTCTTCACCACCAGCAAGTCAAGGCTCCCAATATTAGTGGGGGTAATGGCATTTGCTTGGACAACAGCAAACTATAAAATGTTAATTGGTGATCATTTCATAGGGCATACAATTATCACCATGATATTGTCATGGCTATTGATATTGATAATAAAGTCAATAATAGATAGATTTGCTCTTTTTTACGCTACTGAATAAACATTTTGGCAGCAGTTTGTTGTAAAAAGCTCCCTTTCGTTATTTCAATCAGCACATCCCATCTTCCCTTAAGCGGCAAAGTCACTTCAACTTGATACACCCCATCTTTATTCACATACATAGGCTTAGAAAAATCTTTTTTCATTTCTAGGGGCCGATAAAAGAAAGCAACAGCCTTTGCTCCCGAAAACACTTCACCGTTTTTAGCGCTAACTGCTGTGTAAGTTTGCTCTACGCCATGTTTTACAACCTTAGGCTTCTTCAAGCTTAAAGTCCAACCTTGGGCTAACAATTTATTTCGAGCATCCAATGTTTCACCATACGCCTCGCCACTCAAGTAAGCATCATCCACTATTAATCCGGGATGGGTTTCTATTGCGGTGATGATACGATAAACCGTGGCTCCGACTAAAATTAAAAATAGTATCAGCATGGATACTGCCATTGGGCTTTTTTGAAAGGTCATCGAAGACTCCTAGGTGTGAAAAAAGTTGATTTATATTCTAACGCAGTGTCTTTGCTATTTACCACAAAAACAACCTCACTATGATCACCAACATCCCGCTCAAATGCTTTTAAATAAACATAAACGGACTTCACATTACCTGATGGTATGTTGATATTTCTATGTTGCTTCTGGGAGGTCAAGTTGGTAATTTTACTTTTAAAGTCAATATTGACTAGTATTGATTCATGTGTCTTATTCATAATTTTTATCTCATATTTATTCCGAATCGATCCATCGGATAGCTGTATAAAAAGCGGGAGCCGGTCATGCAGCACTTTAAGGTCCATCGAAGCAAGGCCAACCAGGTTAGTTGCTAATACTGATAAGGATAATACTAAAATAGATGAATACAAGATTACTCTGGGGCGCTTATACAAAGCCACCACGGGTTTATTAAATTTCATCTCATCAAGCGAGGTATAGCGAATCAGACCAGTTGCTTTGCCGACTTTGGTCATTACTGAATCGCAGGCATCAATACACAGGCCACAGGTAATACAGCCATATTCTTGCCCCTTGCGAATATCAACCCCTGTTGGACATACAGCCACACATTGATGGCAATCAATACAATCACCTTGGTCTTGTGCAAATTCCCCTTTAATAAGCTTGCCACATAGGTTGGCATAATGGTTTGCTTGTCAACCATCGCCCCCTGAATACGGGCATACGGGCAAATCCACAAACACGTTTGTTCGCGCATATGTCCTGCAAAAGTATAAGCACCCAAAGATATGAAGGCAGTAATGCCGAGCGTCATGTTAGAGATAGAGCCTTCAAAATAATCAGCCCAAGTCACCCCAAAATATAGCATCCAAGTTACACCAGATAAAAAAGCAATGGCTAGCCAAACCGTGTGTTTGCTAATTTTAATACGGGCTTTCGTCATACCCCACGGCTCTACATCTAGCTTTCGGCGCTTAGCCGGCGGCCCTTCAAAAAATTCTTCAACCTTGGTAAACATATCTGTCCAAACTGTTTGAAAGCAGAAATAGCCACAAAACACTCGCCCAAGTACCGTGGTAATTGCTGCCAGAAAAATGGCTAAGAATAACAATACCATAGTCAGCATCCATAGATCCTGTGGAAAGATAGTGACATCAAAAAGATGATACTGCCTCTTTTCAATATCAAACAAAACCGCCTGTCGCCCATTCCAGGTGATATAGGGGCCTATAAAAAATGGTAACCAAACCAAAGTTCCAAACCACTTAAGCAATCTAAACTTACCACCCATGCGCTTAGCATGAACGGTTTTTTCACCTAAGTTTTGCGCCCATTGCTCACCTTCTGTATAAAGGTTTTCTATTTGGATATTGTCTTTATTCATTCTTACTTGGTGTTGATTATATTAGAACCAAAAATGGACACCAGTAACAATTCGTGCGTCTTCAACATCCTCACCTTCGTTACTTGCATAAGCTGCAGTGTTTCCATATTTTTTCCCCCAACTTATCCCAATGTAAGGCATAAATTCCCTACTTACTTCATATCCCAACCGAACACCAGCTTCAATATCAGCCAAACCCTTCCCGGTTCCAGTTATTTCATCATTTTTACCAAACATATTAACTTCGACCTCTGAGGACAAAACTATTTTTTGCGTAAACATATACTCGTATTCAGCCCCAAGGCGAGCGGCAGTGCGCCCAGATTTACCAACGAATAACGCAGCATCTACTTCTATTAGATATGGAGCTAGACCCTTAAATCCAACCACACCCCAAGTGCGATTTGGCTCTGGCTGGAAATCTTTCTTTATTCCATATTGAAAATCCCAATAAGGTGCGACAGCTCTACTGTGGAGAACTTGTATTTCACCCTCAGCAACGACACCGCCCTCAATTTCACCCTCAGATTTTATCCAAACCTTTTCCAGGTCTTTACCAACCCAGGCTTCAATACCCCAAGCCTTTGCTCTCTCACCACCAGATTTACTTGTTTCGATTTCACCCATAACTTTGGTTAGTATGGGATCATCGTCTATACCCATTGCGTGTGCATAAGACGATAATATAAATATTAGGCTCGTTAAAAATTGTATTTTTTTCATTTTATTTTTCCTTTTTTCATTTTTTTTATTATATATTAAATTTCTAGGTTTTTTATCTTTAAGCTATACTCTTTTACGGTTTCATCGATTATCCTTTTGATCATTTCCTCTTCGGACTCAGCTATACGGATTACTTCTTTCCTGGATTTAAGCAAAGATCCTACATAATTCTCTATCACCTTAATTTTCGTAGCTGTAATAACGCCCGAAACGCCCGGTAAGCTGTCAATAATCTCTTTAATAGTGCTCTCGCCACCTAAGTAGAAATATTGTCCAACTAGTCTTACTGCCACTTCTTCTAGAAATTGATTTACCGAAAACATTGAGACAACATCTTCACGGTTTTTCTCGAAAGAATAACTTGATGTAAAACTATCATTATCAGCTAACGCCCACCACCATTGTTTTGAATAATTCTCACCAAGATCCACGTACGCCTTATTTATTGATTCCCTTAAATCAAAAGCATAATTAATCTTAGCCTCTTCATCACTACCAAGTAAAACTCCTAAGCCTTCTTTATCTATACCTCTTGCTATCCTATCGTGAACGTATTCATGCACCAAGGTTTTAAAGCTCAGCCTTCCAACACCCACATGGATAACAGTCCCCGTCTTCGAGATGCTTTTATCCAAATCATATCTAGTTAGCCCATTTAGTTCAGAGACATAAATTCCGTCATCAGTATTAACTAAAAACATCGTCGAATTTAAATAAACAGGGGTCTCTCGATTAAAAATAGAATAAAAATCACTCTTTATTTTATTTTTAAACTCTTCATTGTTGGGCAGGGTTGCTACAATCCTCTCCGCGATATCTTTTTTAGAGAAATTGTAATAGGGCAGGGTGTAATATTTAGGATAATAATTTTCCCGATACCCTTCTTCCCATCTCGGTTGCATGTCTGTTAAAACACTTAGTTCCCAGTCAAGTCCGTCTTCCAGTACGCTTTTATCTAGATTCCCTTTTCTTACAGCAGGATCCAACAATCGGTAAATAAGCCGGTTTGAGAAAATCAAACCTTCCGTTATAACGCTTATATCTTTGTTTTTTGATATAACTACATCTTTCTTTACATTACTGTATTCAGATATATTTCTCAGGTTCAGCGTCTCAAATAAGCCTATTAGTTTAGTGTCTATTGAGGAAGCAATGGATGCTTGCGGCAGAAATGATATAAGTAATAAATATAAACCATATTTACGCACCTTTGAGGTAATATTTTTAGTAACCATGTAGTTTTCCTTCACCATTTATATAAAAATAATCCAGAAAACCGCTATTTATACCACATCTACCCGACGGAACATGCCTAGCATATGGTATAGTAGGTGACAATGATATGCCCAAGAGCCTTTAGCATCTACCTTAACCCGGTAACTAATCTTCGCCCCCGGTTGCACAATAACAGTATGCTTGCGCGGGATATACATATTATCACCCGTTTCCAAGTCACTCCACATTCCGTGTAGGTGCATTGGGTGATTCATCATTGTATCATTCACAAAAGTAATTCGAACTACCTCACCAAATTTAAATTGCAAAGGTTCAGCGTCAGAGAATTTAATTCCGTTAATCGACCACATATAGCGACTCATATTACCAGTTAAATGTAATTCTATTTCACGGTCTGGGTCTGGGTAACCATGTGTCATATTTAGATTATATAAATCTGCATATGTTAGGACTACTCTTCCGTTGTTACGTAAGCCAACCCCAGGATCATCAAGCCTATATTGCGCCGATTCAGCCCTTGCATCTACATGCGGACCAAATTCGCTGTCGGCATGTGTAAGCATAGATTTCATATCCATCCCGGGCTTTGATGGTTTCCCCATATCCATCATGGAGTGGTCCATGCCTGCCATAGGTTTTGACATATCCATTTTCGAATGATCCATACCCGGCATAGGTTTTGACATATCCATCCCAGAATGATCCATACCAGCCATTGACCCGTGGTCCATACCTGACATATCCATACCCATGTCTGAGTGAGTTAAATTTGGCACAGCATCTAATTCAGGCACTTCACCAATTAGAGACTCACTTGGTGTAAGGGTTCCTCTCGCATAGCCCGATCTTGCGATGTCTTGTGCAAAAATTGTATAAGCTCTATCATCTTTCGGCTCTACAATTACATCGTAAGTTTCCGCCACCCCTAATCTAAATTCATCAACAGATACCGGATCAATATTTTGCCCATCAGCTGAAACTACAGTCATCTTCAACCCAGGGATGCGCACATCAAAAAATGTCATCGCCGAACCGTTAATGAACCTCAATCTGACCTTTTCACCCTTGTCGAATAATCCAACCCACCCCTTGTCAGGAGTAACGCCATTAGTTAGATAAGTGTATGTGTAGCCAGTTACATCAGATAAGTCACGTTGACTCATACGCATCTGATTCCACATCTTTCTATCATTCCAAGTGTTCTCAACGCCTTTTTTATCAATATCGTTCATTAAATCTTCATGCGTTCTTTCACTAAAATTATAATAATGAGATAATTTTTTAAGTTTAGCGTAAACATCCATTGGATTTTCATCAGTCCAATCAGATAACATAATTACATAGTCTTTATCATATGTGACTGGGTCTTTTTCAATTGGGTCAATAACGATTGGTCCATAAAGACCAGTTTGTTCTTGGAATCCAGAGTGTGAATGGTACCAGTAGGTTCCGCTTTGCGCTGCTTTGAAGCGATAAGTGAAGGTTTCACCCGGCTGAATGCCATAAAAATCAGTGCTGATATTAGGCACCCCGTCCATTTCGGATGGTAGAATTAATCCATGCCAATGGATGGACGTTGGCTCATTCAGGTGGTTGGTGACATTTAATACGATGTCATCACCCTCTTTAAACCTTAATAAAGGTGCCGGAAGTGAATTATTGACAGTTGTTGCCCTGCGTTGAGTTCCAGTGAAATTAACGCTTTGCTCACCAATATTCAAGTTGAAAACACGACCTTTTAAAGTATTTAATCCATTCTTATTGCCAATATTAGCAAATAAAATTCCAGGATTAATTGCCAATGCCGTAGCACTCATTGCTACGCCAGTAACAAACCTCCTACGCGATATTAATTTATTGTCCATCATTTCTCTCTTTTAATTAGTGTCCGTGAGAACCAGTGCCATCTTTATGATGATCATCCATTGGCATATCCATCTTAGAGTGATCCATACCCTTCATATCTGAATGGTCAACAGCTTCCTTATCACTATCACACTTCTTCATTGAACTATGATCACTTGCTGACATTTTAGAATGATCCATATTCATCATTTCAAGCTCACAAGCCGACATTTTAGAATGATCCATACCTTTCATATTGGAGTGATCCATACCCTTCATATCTGCATGACCATGTCCAGCATCAGCACCAGCTTTGTGCCATCTAGCTGAACTGTTTGCACTTGCAACTAATAAAGTTATTGCCAATGCTGCGCCTAGTGTTGTTTTCATATTAAATTTATTTTTCATATTTTGCCCCTTTGTTGTTGTTGTTGTTATTGTTGTTGTTGTTGTTGTTGTTGTTATTTGTTGTTATTGCCTAGTTAAGTGTTTTCTTTAGATCGTCAATTGGGAAGCTTTGAACTGTTTGCTCATCTGTATAAATAGGCTTCATCTTAGTATGCGTACCAGCCTCTTTTTCAATTTCTGTTTGACGTGAGATGACAATATTTAAGCAATCGGTGATCATTTTTTGAGTGTTTTCCGTTAATGGATGACGCAAACCTGGTTTAGTCATTGTATCTTTGGCAACAGAAATCAGTGTTTTTCTCATTGCACTTAGCATTCTAATTTCGTAATCGTTTGGATTGTTATCGCTCATAAATGATCTTCTCAGCTACAGATTTTTTACATTCCACCTTTCTAAATTCAAAGATACCAGCTAAGGCTGCTCCGGCTATAAATACTCCATACACCCCAGTTTTATAATCTCCTAGCGCCAAAGCCAGTAATCCGGCACTTGCCGAGCCAGCAAAGGCAATCCTTAGCGCCAATCTCATCATAAGAATTTCTTTTTCCGTCATCTTCTCTCCCCTTTTAATTAATTATATCACTTATAAGCGGAATATCAATTCCCATAATATTATAAGTTATTATTCTATTGTAATATTTATTCCTGAAACTCCAGTTCTGGTAATTTGAGCAATGGTATTTGGAGCCATTCCCTTTAAAAATTCATTTATAGTCTCATTATCAGAAGACAGCTCAAAAGTTGAGTAATCATCATTTGTATTTATCAGTCCAAGCGAATATCTAGGTATTAATTTCTGAAATTCAGCGTCTTTTAAATATTTATTTTCTACTTTTAAAAGCAACAATTCCCTTTCTAGATGTTTAGCGCAAGAAATATCTTTGGCATGAATGACATCAATTAGTTTATTTAATTGCTTCACTATCTGATCAATAATATTATCGTCACCGATACTTACAATAGTCATTTTTGATAGTGTCGGATCAAGCGTTGGGGCTACATTAAGCGAATGAATATTATATCCTCTTGCCGAGAACAAACCCGCTACTCTGGACAATGCCCCCGATTCGTTTTCCAATAGCACTGATATTATATGTCTCATTATCTCTTATATCCCATTAAACAGCATTAAAATCGGTTTCACTATCAGATTTCATATCATCTATACCAGCAAGAAGCATATCACAGTGAGCACCACCTGCTGGAATCATAGGGAATACATTCTCCGTTGGATCAGTTAAAATATCAACGAAGACAGTTCTATCCTTGAGCGAAAAAGCTCTTTCTAGGGCCGGAATTAATTCATCGTGTGTTGTTACCTTAATACCAACATGACCATAGCCCTCAGCAAGCTTAACAAAATCCGGCAAAGCATCTAAATAAGACATCGCATAACGCTTTTCATAAAAGAATTCTTGCCACTGCCGCACCATCCCTAAATAGCCGTTGTTTAGATTAATAATTTTAACGGGTGTATTGTATTGAAGCATCGTTGAAAGCTCTTGCAACATCATCTGAATGCTCCCCTCGCCAGTTATACAAACCACCTCTTGGTCTGGGTTAGCTATTTTAGCTCCTAAGGCGGCAGGAAGCCCAAATCCCATAGTTCCCAAGCCACCCGAATTAATCCATTTTCTTGGTTCGTCAAATGGGTAGTATTGGGCCGCCCACATCTGATGCTGTCCCACATCTGATGTTACAATTGCCTCGCCATTTGTTATCTTATAAACCTCTTGCACAACGTGCTGTGGTTTAATAACATCCTTAGAATCTTCGAACTCCATACATTCTATCGAACGCCACTCATTTATAGTATCCCACCAAGGGGTTATATCTTGAACCTCATGTTCTTTTAGCCTCTGGTTGAATAATGCTAGCACATCCTTTGTATCGCCATTAATGGCAATGTCAACCGCGACATTCTTCCCAATAGATGCAGGATCTATATCTTAGCATCTGGGCAGAACTTCTCTAAATTTGCAGTTACTCTGTCATCAAATCTTGCCCCAATGGCTATGACACAATCAGATGCATGCATGGCTTTGTTAGCCTCATAGGTTCCGTGCATACCCAGCATGCCCAGTGACTGGCTCTCAGTTGCTGGAAATGCTCCCAGGCCCATTAACGTTTGTGTTATTGGAAATCCAAGGGTGAAAGTAAAGTCCCTCAATTCCCTTGACGCATTACCGATAACGGTTCCACCACCTGAATATATAATTGGTTTTTTAGAAGATAAAATTAAATTTATCGCCTCATCAATTAGCTTTTCTGGTGGGGTCGGTAAGATTGAGTATGACCTCATCTCCGGTAATACCTCAATAGGCGCCTTTTCGGTTGTTGCTATTGTTAGATCTTTTGGTATATCGATAATAACTGGCCCGGGTCTTCCCGTTGTAGCAATATGAAATGCTTTTTTCACAACCACACTGATGTCATCAATATCCCTAATCAAGAAATTATGTTTTACACATGAGCGCGTTATGCCTACAGCATCAACTTCCTGGAACGCATCATTGCCAATTAATGGCGATGGAACTTGACCAGATATAACCACCATAGGAATTGAATCCATATGAGCGGTGGCGATTCCAGTAACAGCGTTGGTGATGCCGGGGCCTGAAGTCACAAGCACTACACCAGGTTTCCCTGTCGATCTTGCGTATCCATCGGCGGCGTGAGTTGCACCCTGTTCATGACGCACCAATATATGCTCGACATCATCCTGTGAATCAAGTGCATCATAAATATGCAGAACTGCCCCACCAGGATATCCAAAGATATGCTCAACGCCTTCGTTTTTTAAACTTTGTATCAGTAATTCCGCGCCGTTTAACATATATTAATGAGTTGCGTCACTAGAGTGGCTATGCCCACCCTCACCAACAAGTTCAAAATATTGATCAGCAGTCATCCCTTTCATCTTGTGAAGAAATGCGGTCATTTCCCATAATTGCTCATCGGTATGAAATTCACCCCAAGCAGGCATTCCTGTCATTTTTATGCCATTCTTAATGACCCAAAAAGTTGCAGCAGCATCATGTTCTTTTTTACCATGGCTTTCATCATTTTTATAAAAGACCGGCGGCTTTGGATACATTGCCTGATGTAGTTCAGTTTTTGGCGCCCCAGGTGCTAAATGACATTGAACGCACATAGAATCATAGTTTTTTGCTCCATTGGAAATCATTTTTATGTTTTCCAGATCTGGCACTACGATATCTTCCGACGCGGCATGAACAGATTTATGTCTTGCTACCTCAAGTATCTTAGTGGTGATATCCCAATGCTTATTCGTCGCAGAAACGTCATACACCCCAGACAATATAAAGCCAACGCCCCCAACCAAACTAATACCAATCAAACCAAATACTTTTTTCATCCAATACTCCATTTTTTATATATTAGCCAATTATACTTTATTTTTCTTGAATTTACTCAAGAACCACCAATATTAATTAACCACATGGCCTTAATTAATATTTACTTTTATGCACAAAAATGTTAAAATATGTTTATCTTAAAAACTATAAAGAATTATTATGAAAAATTATAAAACAACCAGTGACAAAACAGCGAGCATACCAGACAAGGATGGAAAAATAATTGTCTTGTATTTTTATCCAAAGGACTCTACCAGTGGTTGCACGGTTGAGGGTCTTGGCTTTGGCGCTAAATTTGATTCATTCACTGAGCTTGACGCTGTCATCTACGGTGTTAGTATGGATAGCATGAAATCGCATGAAAAGTTTAAGGCAGAATTTGATTTCCCATTTGAATTAATTTTAGATGAAGATGGGGCGTTGTGTAGGGAATACGGAACTTTGAAGACTAAAAACAAGAATGGGGTTGAGACATTTGGTGTCGCCAGGAAAACCTTCTTGATCTCTGGGTCTGGTGAAATTCTATTTCAGTGGGATACTGTAAAGGTTGACCGACATGCAGATGAAGTGCTGGATGCGATTAAAAAATATAAATAATAGACTGGTTTTCAGTCAAATCAACTAATATAATTAACACATGACTAAAAGAAAACAAACACCACTAAAAGTAGCTCATCGAGGGGCATCAGATACCTGCCCAGAAAATACCATCTTAGCTTTTAACACCGCTTGGAAAAACGATGCCGATATATGTGAAGGTGATTTCCACTTAACCAAAGATAAAAAGATTGTTTGCATCCACGATGACAACACTCTCAGGGTAAGTGGCGAAAAAATGATTATTTCTGAAAGTAACTACGAAGATTTGCTTAATCTTAATGTCGCTAATTATTTTGATGGTGAGTTAAATGAAAAGATTCCAACGTTGGAACAAGTTCTGGATACTGTTCCTGGTGCAGGTTCTTTTCTAATAGAGATAAAGTCAGGTGTTGAGATTGTCCCGGAGTTAATGAATATTCTTGCCACCACTGAATTGACAAAATTACAGATTGGCGTGATTAGCTTCGACAAAGATGTATTAAAGCAGGTCAAAGAGATTGACGAGCAAACCATCACATTACTTCTAAATGATGTTGGTGATAATATGAGTGATGCAGAGATCAAGGAGGTCCTTCTTGAAATAGGAGCGAACGGCCTATTAACAAACTCATATGACAGTGAAATGAAAGACGAGATAGAGTCGCTTAAAATGATTTATAATATTTGGAGTTCTGATCCAGAGTATACGATGAGTGGATTCTAAATTTAAAGTTTTTTAAGGCTTGGATTCTTCCAAGTCTTCATCAAATAAAATTCGCTGACCTTCGCCCTCTAAATCCTCATACTGCCCACTTTTAATCCCCATCATTAAGAGCACAACAAGCGACACCCCAACAAAAATCATACTTGGAATTAGCCAGTAAATTACATCCATTTTTTTGCCTCAATTAATTTCATTATATAGATTGTGCGCATAGGTTTATCTGAGACATGGGCATTTCAGCACTTGATTGTATATGAACGAAAATAAGGCCCCAAAGATCGCACCATCTACAAAGGCCCAGCCCATTCCGAGGACAACGCCAAAGAAGTTTAGTGCATATCCTGGATAAACGGTCATTATTAATTCCGCAATGTTATGTCCATAGACCTCTGTTGACATTGCTATAATTGAAATTACTAGCAAATATAAAGCCCCCACGATCCCCATCGTTACTGTAACAACTTTTATATTAATACCTGTTTCGTTACTTGTTTCGTTACTTGTTTCGTTACTTGTTTCGTTACTCATCCCAAACCCCCTTTTTTATCTTCTTCCTTTTTCTCTTTATATCGCCACATCCCCGGTTTCCCCAGTTCTAATTCTAATTACCTCTTCTAAATTTGTAATGAAGATTTTACCATCTCCAATCTTTCCACCAGCATCATATTTTGCCGTATTAGAAATAGCATTCACAACGTTATCAACCATATCATCTATTACAGCAATCTCTAGTTTGACTTTTGGTAGAAAATCTACCGTGTATTCCGCTCCCCTATATAGTTCTGTATGACCTTTCTGTCTCCCAAACCCTTTTACTTCGGTGACAGTTAGTCCAGTTATCCCAATCTCAGATAAGGATTCTCTTACTTCATCTAATTTAAACGGCTTTATTATTGCTGTTATCATTTTCATCATTGTTCCCCAAAACCAGTATTATTTTTCTTTTATTCTTCTCTTGGCAATACTAAATATTAACCCGACCACAGCGGTTAAAACCACTGCTCCAATGCTTAGATACATAACAAGATCACTATTAAGTTCATTCATTAACATGATGTATACTCCCTTTATATTTTATTAATATATTCATTATAACTCACCAACAACACAAATCAACACTTTACAAACAAACTAAATATAAATATTAATCATATCATTTTTTGTCAGAGGATCTAAGTATCCTATCGAGCATCTTTATACTTAAAATCTTTTTAAGCCACCAAAATAATTTGCTTGGGAAGGTAATTAAATACCTAGGACTCGGATTATCGCTAAGTGCTCTAAGTATTTTCTTACTTACTGACGTTGATTGAAGAGTAAATGATGATTTACTATTAGTTGTAAGTCGCATTAGCATTGATTTATATGAATCGCACCATCGACTATCCTTGTATTTGATCGTCTGAAGGAATTTTTTATAAGCATTAATACGAAATTTTGTATCAATAGGTCCAGGCTCTATCAGAACAACATCAACACCGGTGCCAAATAGTTCCAACCTCAAAGTATCTGATAAGCCTTCTAGGGCATACTTAGAGGCAATATATGCCCCTCTTAGAGGCATGGCTACATAACCAAGAACTGAGCTAATATTAATAATTTTGCCTTGCTTATTGTTAATTAGAATTGGAAGAAGACCTTTAGTTAGTTGATGTGCCCCAAAGACATTGACCGCAAATTGATACTCTAAATCCTTACGACTAATATCTTCAACCGCACCCATTTGCCCAAAACCGGCATTATTAATGATGGCGAAAAGTGGGACTTTTTCATAAAGTAAATCATTTATTAATGCTTCAACAGATTTCTCGTCATCTAATTCACACCGCCTAACGTTTATGCCCATACCAACAAGTTCTTTTGGTACTACACTACCTCTAATTGTTGCAATGACAATATAGCCATTATTGTGAAGGTCTATTGCGGTCTGGTATCCTATACCACTACTACATCCGGTAATTAGAACATATTTAACATTTAACATGCGGATAAGGTGCCTTTATTGAAAAAAATATAACTTAAGATAGCCGCTGAACTAATCGCAATCAATATCGCCTTCATAGTTATGCCCACTTAGGTAATCAGCTGCACACTCATCACCCTTTTCACAGTCAATTATTTTATTACAAAGATTATAGGCGGCCTCACGAACAACTTCAATCTCAATATCAGTTGGGTTGTCACTCAAAACCATAACACCATCATCTGCAATAGAGTTGGTGTATGGTAAGATAAAAAATAATAAAAAAGTTAATTTAAGCATAATATATATATATAAGTTTATTAGTAAGTATAACTGAAAATAAGAAATAAAATAGATTATGATCTGGTATCGTGAAATACCAAAAAACAAGAATGCGTTTTCTTACCTGGCGAGCAGCACTTCTAGCCGCGAACCAACTTTTTGAGCGGCATCTGCCAACTCACCTAGACATTCAATGGCGCGATAATAAAACATGACATCAACCGGAGGCAGACTGGCCTCTAACGGAAATAACTTCGAACGAATGACGTGTTGAATTTTGTCAGATTTACTTTCAAGGTCATTAATATCATTAATAATTGAACTCACTACTTTACGCTCATGCTTACCAAATGCTGTTTCTAGCAGCTCATCTAACTCACTAACCGCTTTAAGTGCTGTTGCTGATGTCTTGATGCAAACTTCAGTTAGCTCGATCATGTCATCAAAAATTTCATTTGGCAGCGTCATCTTCCGATTAATCATTAACCCCGAAACATCTTTGGCGATGTTAGCAATAGAGTCTTGCATTAATAATAAATCCAGCAAATCACGCCGAGAAAATGGCATCATAAAGGCCGAAGGCAGACTTAGTCGTAATTTCTTTTTAAGAATATCAGCTTCGCCTTCTTTGGTGCCAATTTTACTTTTGATTTGTTCAGCCATAACCCAATCTTGAGCATGGATGGCAACCATGAAGCCACTAAGTTCTGCAATACATGAATGCACACTTGTCATGTGCTGCTTCAATGGGCTAATTGGAGATTTTCCAAATAACTCGTTAATAATACTTTGTGCCATCATACTTCCTCGGTTTCCTCGCCAATCAGGCCCTTAAAATCATCATTATCATGGATAATGTCAAAATTTGCTTCACGCATTAGTTCAGCCCTTAGTGTTGGGCTAATTCTAACCGCAATCTTTATATTTCTTAGACCTTCTTCAACCAATCCAATTTGCACCAAGGCACAAGCCCTTTGCCAATATGACAAGCCATAATTGTTATCAATGGCAATGGCCTCATCGCATAAGGTCATTGCCCATCTAGGCTCATCTAGTTCCAGGAGAACATCTGCCTTGTAAGTTAGTGCTTCAACATCGTGTGGATTTAATTTAATTATCTCATTATATATATTAATCCTCTCCTGCTGGCTATTCTCAAGGCCAGCTCTCTTCCATAGCGCCTGTATAGCTTCACCTCTTTCAATATTCTCTTGATTCTCAGCTATTTCCTTGGCTCTCTTACTTGCACTTCTCTCAAGCTCCAAAACTCTAATCTCGTACTCTTCCGTTAATTTGGAAATCCTCTTTTCCACCGACCTCTTTGTGTCATCTTTTAGTTCTTTTAGAGAGTGCCACCCAAATAATAGTAATAATGACGTGCCAATCGCTATGGTGTAAAAAATATTATTTACGGTATTAGTCGCAAATTTTATCGACCGATCAGTTACTTCCAATTTATTTTCTGCAAGCGTATTAACCAAATCTATTTCGATCTGCAACTGCTTTTTATTTAGCTTGGTTATTTCATCCAATATAAATCTTTCAATAAATGGCTCAAATAGGCGTTTTTCCAATAATTGGACATCGTTAGCATTCGTCGCATCAGCGCTAATGACTTTTTGCTCGCCATCAGCTACAACAACTGTTGATAGTAATAACGTACAAATGATTAAAAATATTTTATTCAACATAATAGTTTTTTAGTTTTTCCCATTGCTATATGAAATAGTCCAAAGAGTTTGTAATCCCAATATATGAGATTGGCCAATATAGAAGTATTCCTATTGCTATGTGCTTATAATTCCCAAAGTAAAGTGGCTGAAGTAACAGTATCAGAGAAAATCCCAAACAAACAAACCAGGCCACAAACATCTTTATTCACCAATAAATCTCTCGGCATCAAGAGCTGCCATACAACCAGTTCCAGCCGAGGTAACTGCCTGACGATAAACGTGATCGGCAACATCGCCTGCTGCAAATACACCTTCAACACTCGTTTGAGTGGCATTACCTTTAAGACCACTCTGCACTTGAATATAACCATGTTTCATTTCTATGTGGCCCTCAAAGATAGCAGTATTTGGCGTATGACCAATGGCTATGAATACACCATGCACATCAATTTCCTTAGTCTTACCATCATTACTTTTTAATCTAAGCCCAGTCACACCGCTGGCGTCACCCAATACTTCATCTAAGTTATGATTGTATTCAATGGTGATGTTGCCTGTTTTAGCCTTTTCAATTAGTTGATCTGACAAGATCTTCTCACTGGAAAATTTCTCCCCACGATGAACAAGGGTAACGTGATCAGCAATTTTAGCCAAGAACAATGCTTCTTCGACGGCAGTATTACCACCGCCAACCACCGCAACTTTCTGCCCTCGATAAAAGAACCCATCACAAGTAGCACAAGCACTAACACCCTTGCCCTTGAAAGCTTCCTCTGATTCCAATCCTAAATAACGCGCACTTGCACCGGTAGCAATAATAACCGCATCGGCAGTATAGGTTGTAGCAGCGCCAATCAGTGTAAAAGGTCGTTTAGAAAAATCAACATCAGTTATGTAGTCATTAATAATTTCAGTATCAAACCGCTCAGCATGTTGCTGCATACGCGTCATTAAGTCCGGCCCCTGCACGCCTTCATTGTCCCCAGGCCAGTTATCCACGTCAGTGGTGCTCATTAATTGGCCACCTTGTTCCATGCCACTAATTATCACAGGTTCTAGATTAGCTCTTGCTGCATACACCGCCGCCGAATAGCCTGCCGGTCCCGAACCAATAATCAACGTTTTACAATGTTTATTTTCACTCATTTGAATTCCTTAATATTTATACTCTAAGGCTCTATTGTATCAATAAATCCCGCCAAATAATAACCGATTTTTGATACATCCTTTATAAGCTTAATAGTATATACAATAATAAGAATATTAAATATACCTTATGTATCTTTTTCCATTTTAGTATTCAACGTATCAATTAAGGTTTGAATAGCAAAATCAACACTACTGGTGACCACGGTTTCTCTATCACCTGAAAAGTGTTGAGTCTTAACAAAGTGTTTGTCTTTAACGCAAAAGCCAAAACATACCATGCCCACGGGCTTTTCTACTGTGCCACCAGTTGGTCCAGCGATACCGGTAATCGATACCGCAATATCACTATGAGAATTTTGAATAACACCAATAACCATGTCCAAAGCTGTTTGTTCGCTCACAGCACCAAACTGTTCTAAAATCTCAGCATCAACATTAAGCATATCTATCTTAGCTTGATTGCTATAAGTGATATACCCACGCTCAAAATAAGTAGATGATCCAGAAATGCTGGTTAATAAGGCCGACAAATTTCCACCAGTACAAGACTCTGCTACCGATAGAGTCAATGATTGCTCGGTAAGGAGTTGGCTTAAGGTATGGATTGTCATGATGATATCTTTTACAAAATACTATTTTATATTTATCAAGAAGAAAAGCAAGAAAAGCAGTCGCCAATCAGCCGCCGATATTGACTATGTCATATTTTATGGTAATCTTCTCGATACGTTATTATCACTTAATTATATATTATGCCAAAAGGTCTACCAAGCAACACAAACCTATCACGCGAAATCAATGAAGCAATGGTGCGCCACTTTCAGTCCCTAATTGGACAAACAATAACAAAGATCGAAGATCGAAGACACCTACTAGATAAAAATAATGCAAGTGAAGAGGAGCGCGCCGCAATGGAACGTCATTTTAGTTCTCTCGTAAACACTACCAAGACCAAAATCAAAAGCCGCCTAGATATAATAGCTCAAAAGAAAACTCAGTGATTATTTAGTTTTATCACCCGGCCATAGTCATGGACTCGTTTATAGCAGACTTAACTCTGCTAATGCCATTCCAACCATAGCGCCCGTTTACTTTAATCGATTCACCATCTTTTAATTCAAGGGTAATCTCTTTCTCGTCCAGCTCAATAAATCTTTTAAGAGGGACAAACATCACGACCATCAACACCGCAAAGAACCCAATCGCTGCATTGCCAGATTCACCGAATACCCCAAAAAACATAGCCGTCAAAAACCCAACGGCCAGTGCGGCCACCACTGTATATTCATTAAAAAGATCATTTCTCATCTTTGTTTCAGCGATATTAATAACATCCGAAATATTAAATGTTTTCCATTCTGGCGCATATGCCGAAGAAAAAGGTTCAGAAAGATATTTAGGCTCTTCACTGGATTTCACCGAAAAAGTTTCTTTAGTAACTTCTACCCCCCTATCAGATAGTGTTATATCATATTCACCACCGTCAAATCCGGCAGCGCTTGCCTGATTCCAAGCATTTTCAACAGCTATAAGGGATGTGATTGGAGTGTAAGTAACTATCTCTTCACCATTCTTTAGCTTTACAGATAAGTACCTTCCTTTTTTAATCATCGATTGATATAGTGTCGTCCAAGCACCAATAATAGACAACAAGATAAAACCCCTAGAGTAATTATCACTCATACCAAAGAAATCCAGCTCCCCAATCTCCCAACCAACGAACCCCCTGCCAAGAGCGGTATTCATTATTATCAAAGTCAAAATCAGAGAAAGAACAACCAGCCCACGCCTATTGGAGAATCCCTCTGAAACTACTTCTTTCACGCTTTCTATATCTTTTGCCGCCCAAACACTGGTAACATCAAATTTAGAATGCCAGCCACTCTTCTCAATATTAGTTATCGATTTGTTCGTAACGGACCAACCCTCTTTCTTCAAAAATACTTTTTCTAATAGATTATTATCTGTCATTACTATTCCTTATATTATTTAGTTTATTATATATTATACTATGCCAAAGAAGTTAATTCAACTCCAATCAAAATCCCCATAAACGCCAAAAAAAGTTTGACTTATGCTTGTGACGTTGGTAGAATAGTATTAGTTAAACATCCAATGGCGGAATATTAACAAAGAACAAGGACGTTTATTTAATCTCATTTAACGGGACTTAAATAAGCGTTTTTTTATACCTACGGCAAAATACCGAGGTATTTTTGGTGACAAGGAAGTCAGATGTTTGGTACTTAGGTGCTGAGTTTCTGACTTTTTTTTTGCGTAAGATTTAAGGAGTAGCGAATGAAAAAGTTGATTATAGTAGGCTCAGGTATGAGCGCGATGAAGGTAGTGGATGAGGTATTAAAGATAGACCCACTTATGTACAGTATTACCATAATAGGCCATGAAATATCGTTACCTTATAACAGAATTATGCTATCCCCTGTATTGTCCGGCGAAAAGAAGTTTGGCGAAATAATAACCCATGACGAAAGATATTTCTCGCAGAATAATATTGAATTCAAGCCCGGACACACCGTTACTACTGTAAATAGGGAGAAAAAGAGTATTTCATTTGTTGAGGGTGTAACCAAGAACAAATTTGAGGAATCATACGATCGTCTAGTTATCTGCACTGGCTCCAATCCATTCATCTTACCGCTGCCAGGTAAGGATCTACGCAATGTTATTTCATTCAGAGATATCCATGATGTCGATTACATGATGCTGAAGTCATCCGAATTAAAGAAGGTGTTGGTTATTGGCACTGGCTTATTGGGGTTGGAGGCAGCCAATGGCTTGAACGAATTAGGAATGGATGTAACTGTTGTCGGCAATATGGATTCAATTATGAATATGCAATTGGATAAGGCGTCAGGCGGACTCTTACAAGAAGTATTAGAAAAGAAGGGCATTTCTTTTAGGATGAATGCAATAACAAAAGAGATTTCAGGTAAGGAAGCCGTCGAGTCCGTTATTTTTGATGACGGTAGTTCTATGGCTGCTGATATGGTGGTTATGTCAGTGGGTATTATTCCAAACGACGATTTAGCAAAGCGCATCGGCCTACAAACCGATCGTGGGATTATTGTTGGCGATACAATGATGACCTCTGATCCAGTAATTTATTCCGTGGGCGAGTGCATAAAGCACCGTGGGATGTCTTATGGATTGGTAGCCCCGTTATACGAACAGGCCCGGGTGTGCGCAGAGCAGGTTTGTGGAGTTGATCACCATATTTATACTGGTTCAAACATCTCAACAAAGCTTAAGATATCTGGCGTAGATGTGTTTAGCGCCGGTGATTTTAATGATGACAATGATGAAATAATGTGCTCAAAAGATCATGCCTTAAATACGAGGAAGAGGTTATCTATAAGAGATAATGTCTTGGTAGGCGCCGTCTTATTTGGCGACTCAGCGGATGGCCTTTACTATTATGACCTAATTAAAAAGCAGAGTGATATTTCTACAATTAGAAAAACCTTACTTTTCGGCGACATTAGCATTGATGAAAGCACTGCTGGATCAACCGGCGTTGAGTCATTGTCAGATGATGAGCAGATATGTGGTTGCATGGGCGTTACGAAGGGCGACATTATTACCGCCGTGAATGGCGGATGTGGGTCATTCAAGGAAGTGCAGGGCGAGACTGGCTGTGGAACTGGCTGTGGCGGGTGTTCGTCTGTGGCTGAACAAGTTTTTTCATTTGTCTCTGGCAAGGAAGAAGTTATTAAGGATGCGCTGTGTGACTGCACCGATAGTTCAACAGGCGAGGTAAGGGAATATATTCAGTCCCTATCTGAGGTTACAAGTGTTGATGGAGTTCGCAAAAAAATGAATTTTAGTTCATCCTGCGAAAAATGCGGCCCTGCAATAAATTATTATTTACTATCCAGGTTTAATGAATCTTATACACATAATGACCTGGAAAGACCGCACAATGAAAAGATGCATGCCAACAAACAACGAGATGGCACATATTCAATAGTGCCCCAGATGCAAGGAGGTCTTACGACTCCAGGTGAATTGAAAGCTTTGGCAGACATAGCAATCAAATATGAGGTTCCAACCGTAAAGGTAACCGGTGGCCAACGTATTGATTTACTTGGCATCCCAGCAGACAACCTAAATAGTATGTGGGATGAATTAGCCGAGGCCGGCATGGAATCAGGATACGCCTATGGCAAAGCAACCCGAACTTGTAAATCTTGTGTAGGCACTGATCACTGCATCATGGGAACCCAGGACTCTATGGGTTTAGCAATCAAAATGGAGGATGCCGTTTGGTCACACTTCATGCCCCATAAATTTAAAATGGGCGTAAGCGGGTGCCCGAGAAACTGTGCCGAGGCTACCATCAAGGACTTCGGTGTTATTTGTACCGAGAAAGGCTATGAAATCCATGTCGCTGGTGCTTGCGGTATCAGGACGAAGGCTTGTTTAAAAGATAGATTTTTTGAGACGGAGGCTGAGGTAATTGAATACCTTAAAGCATTTGTGCAATTATATAGAACCGAAGCAAACTACCTCGAAAGAATTATGCATTTCGAGGAGAGGGTTGGCCTCGAATATATACAATCAAAATTGAATACCCCAGAGAAAATAAAATCTTGGGCCGATAAACTACCATCAACTATAAAGAATCCATGGGAATCAGTCGAAATAGTGGCTATAAAACAATCAGTATTGGCTGAGGGAGTTAAAATTGCAAAAGCATAATAGGAGACCTGAGAATGAGTTTTAAAACCACCTGCCCTTATTGCGGCGTAGGCTGCGGGATAGTAATAAGTAGAAACGGGAACTCTATGCACCTAAAAGGCGATGTGGAGAGTCCAGTAAATCAAGGTATGTTATGCCTCAAGGGCCAAACCCTGCTTGAAACCGTTGGAACGGACGAAAATAGGATATTATCACCAAGCGGTGGGAGTTGGGAGCGCGCCGTTAGTGCAATAGCCGCCAAATTCCGCACCACCCCAAAAGATGAAATCGCCCTTTATTTATCAGGACAAATGCTGATGGAGGATCTATATGTAGCAAAGAAGTTCGTTGATGCTTACGGAATTAAAAATATGGAATCTAACTCACGCCTTTGCATGTATTCAACGGTAGAGGCTAATAAAAGGTCATATGGTCAGGATATAGTCCCTGTATCCTATGATGATATATACGTAGCAGACACAATTTTTATTATTGGAAGTAATACTGCCGACTGCCATCCAATCGTCTTCAGCCATATCAAAAAGTCTAAAGCATTTATTGTGTGTGTTGATGTCTATGAATCAAACACGGCCAAACAATCCGACTTATTTATCCAAGTTGAGCCTGGTAATGATCTTCAAGTAATTGATGAACTACAAAACCAACCATGGTTTAAAGATAAAAACGTTTTAAGCGTTTATTCTCAAGGGCTAACCCAATCAACCGACGGAACCATTAAGGTTAACGCGTTAATCAACGCCCACATTATTTCAGCGAAAATAAACAAGCCAGGTAATGGAGTTTTGTCATTAACGGGCCAGAGCAATGCCATGGGCGGTAGGGAGATTGGGATCAAAACCAAAGACCTTACTGCCACTGAATTTTTTTCCACTGACCAAATAAATGTCCTGTGGGTTATGGCAACAAACCCAGCACATAGTATGATAAACTATCGCAAGATAGAGACACTGATAGTTTCCGACTTCACCCAAACGCTAACAACCAGGGAGGCAGACATCGTTTTGCCAGCCTGTGGATGGTCAGAAAAGACCGGCCATCAAAAAAACTCCGACCGCCGATATTTAGAGCAAAACGCTTTTTTACCCGCCGCCGGAGATTCTAAACCGGATTGGGAAATTATATGTTTGGTAGCTAGAAAGCTGGACTTACCGGGGTTTGACTTTAAAAAATCAACCGATATTTGGCAAGAAATGAATATTAATACTGAGTGGGAACCGAGAATAAAGGTGGATTTCAAATTGGTAGACATTACTCCGAGGCCAAGACCCAAAGGCACCACTATCAATAACGCTCGCTTACCGAATCAATGGCATGGTATGTCAAGGACTGGGAAAAGCCAAACGTTAAACGATTCAAGTAGCGAGCCCAGTGCTTTTAAATCTATTCATCATGTGACGAATTCAGAATTATTCAAAGGTAAGCAGGTTGAATTAGATATGTATTCCAAACAGCCATGCTTCAAGGGAAATCTTCTTGATAAAGATAAAAAGACCTAACAAAAAAATAAATATATGTTAAAATATTGTATTATAAATAAAAACAACGAATAAAAGGCTTTACAAATGGATAAATATTTAGAAATCGGCAAAAGAATACTAAGGGAAGGTGTTTGGGTAGAAAACAAACGCTCCGGAGGTCGTACTCTTTCCATTATCGGCGCCACGTTCGAGCACGATTTATCAACTGGGACGGTTCCAGTAGTGACAACAAAAAAATTAGCCTGGAAGTCTGCCATCGCGGAAATGCTGGGTTATATTCGTGGTTATGATAATGCCGCCCAGTTTAGATCCATTGGATGTAATACTTGGAATGCCAATGCTAACGACAACCAGGCATGGCTTGATAATCCACATAGAAAAGGTGAGGATGATATGGGTATGTGCTATGGTGTGATAGGGCGTGCTTTCCCAGGCATTGAAGATGATGAGCCCCTAGACCAATACAAGAAAATCGTTACTGACTTGTCAAATGGAATAGATGACCGTCGTGAAATAATGACCTTTAATCATCCGAACCTCATTCATAGGGCATGCTTGCCAGCCTGTATGCATACGCATCACTTTAATTTATTGGGCGATGATTTGTATCTTGAGAGCTACCAAAGAAGTAGTGACTATGCCTTGGGACAGCCATTTAACCACCTACAAGTAGCATTTTTATTACAGATAACGGCTCAGATAACGGGAACAAACCCGAAAATAATGAGACATCACTTATCTAATGTTCATCTATACGAAAACCAAGTAGAAATTTTTAAAAATGAACAAGTAGATAGAGAGCCACTTCCATTACCACAATTAAAAATTAATCCAGAGATTAAGACCCTAGAAGATTTAGAAACTTGGGTAACGATGGATGATTTTGAATTGATAGGCTATGAACACCATCCACAAATAAAATATCCATTCACGGTTTAGTTCTTATATAAAAGGCTATTTTGTTCTAAGCATCAAGGCACTCTGAATGAAGTTCAGATGTTTTATTTTTTTAATTTTAATGTATCTTTAGTGTATTATATTTTTATACATTAATTGATGAATAGCCACCCTTCTTCCAAATTTAGCTTAACAGACTTTGCGTTTTTCGTAATTCTTTTAATAGCCGGTTCCATCACAGGTTGGATAGCAGATTTCAATGGCGTATCAGCTAACTATAGCTTATTCACCGTATATTCGACTTTGCTATTCAGTACCGTTTTCTATATTGTTATGGGCGATTTATTTGATCGGAAGATTAATGATCCTAATTATTCTATTTTCACCCAAAGAAACTGGTTCGGATTTTATCCAATCTTTGATGTGTTATTTGTGCTCCCATATAGGGTTAAGTCCGTAAAATCATTCTGCCCAATAAGGCCATCCGGGAAGTATAGGGAGATTTTTTCATCCATATCACTTATCGCCGCCGTAATAATTTTCAGTGGCAAAGATATTTCACATTGGTGGGGCTTAGCGCAATCTATTATCAGCAAAGAGGGCATAGTGGTGATGTTGATTCTATCATTTGCACTATTGTCATATGGTTTAAAGAGATCTAAGTATTTTGATTATATCGCATACAGATTAATTGAAAAGTGTGGCGGTAGCACGTCGAAGCTGATTATCTATATGTTCATAATCACCTCTTTATTAACCTTATTCACCTCAAATGACATAGTAATATTGGTATTAACGCCAATAATCCTAAAAATGCTGAGGATGGCAAAAATAAAAAACGCCAGGTTGATATTGTTGAGCCAATTTGTCGCAGCTAATACGCTCTCGATGGCTTTAATATTTGGCTCGCCAACTAATCTGTTCTATGCCTTGGATAAATTCCCCCAAGAAAACGCTTTTATGCAATATTTGTTGCTAATGATAGTGCCAACGGTAATAGTTTTCATGACTACTTTGATTATCATCGACTGGATCAATGGCAAGTCTTTTAAATATTGGGAGTTTGAGGAGTCATATACACTTCCAGATTTCTCTGAAAAAATTTCATTTGATAGAAAGAGAATGATGCCATGGCTAATTTTGGCCCTTGCCTCGATAGTGTCACTTGGCTTTACCACTTCTGCCGCCCAGAATGTATATTATTGGTTTGAGAACCCCCTATTGATTTCTTTAATAATAACTCTGTTGGGATATTTAATTATCACCATCCGTTCACATTCAAAAGAAATCATATCATGGCAGAATACCGTTAAAACCGATTTATTTACTGAGCAGGGTGTCCCATGGCAGATTTTATTTTTTGCCCTTTCATTTTTTCTCGTCGGCCATGAGGTCGCGCTAATCACTAACAACCTTGAATTTGCCACCGATTTCATTCTCCTTTACGATAATAAGCCTTGGCATTTATTTTCCTCGATAATTACATCTGTATTCGGCGTAAATATAGTTAATGATCTCCCAGCCTCAGTAATGCTTTCAAAGCTGTCATTTGATTTACTGGATGAAAGGATAATCAACATTGGAATACTTGCCGGCTTGAATATCGGCACTTACTTGACCCCAATTGGTGCCTTGGCGGGAATGATGTGGTTTCATGAGCTCGGAAAGAAAGAGCCAGGAGATTTTGAGCTTAAAATTCCAACGAGACAAGGCTTATTTAAGTATGGAATGATAGTAATTACTGGAAGTATTATCGCCTTGACCTTTATCCTGCCAGAATTATTTAATATCTATGACTGGTTGGTTATGAATAGCGAAGTCTTTTTTGTCAATGGCATCTATTTAATGGCCGCCGCATTATTATTGGTTTTTTTCATCAATTATGTATTTAACGGTGTCGTCAGTAAGCATTTCATCGCCCTTAATGAGCTGAATATCATTTTGGGCATACATAACTCAATTCACCGCTTTACGCATAATAATATTGTAAAGACTTACATGATCGTTTTATCATTGGTTTTGGTGCTCCTTTTATTGCCAGTCTGGCTAATAGAGCACTCCCTGAATCCAGGACTAGACCTAAATAAGTTTTTAATAAATGCACCTGGAATGATAGGCGTCGGTATGGATGTAGATACGGCAGTTATAAAGTTACAATCACCATATGGTAAGATGATAATGGGAATACTACCTATAATAGCCATATCATTGGTCGTGTGGGTGATGTCCACCATTAATAAGAGTAGTGATGTTAAATCAATAAGAAGCAACATCGCCAAAGGAAATGGCGGCGGACACCGGGTATTTATAATTGGTAGCTTGAGTTTAATTGAACCCAAAACTTTAAAGGCCATATATTCGGCAGTAATTTACAATAAGGATGTATTTTTCACTTTTATCGTTAGAAAGAGCGAGGTAAATAGCGTTTTGGATCATTTGGTCTATGATAAAATTTTCAACACTTATGTTGATCACTATGCAACTGATTTTTCTGATTTGGTGCTAAAATATAAGGTTGATAATTCTGAGGAAATATTCTTCCTGGGGGACGATGATGACTTCATTAAATTGGCCAAAGAAATCGAAACGGCGAATAAGATAAAGCTCATAACCACATCCAGAAAGGCTCGTTTATTCAATTTATCTTCCAAGGTAAAAAATGCCAAAAACTATAAATTTGAAAGTTTTTCCACCTATTATTGTAGTGAGCTAAAATTATTTAAATTAATACAGGCACTATACTCTCATTCAGAGGATGATATAATAGATTATAAAAACTACACGAATGTTAATATTTTAAAATTATTACAACAAGATATAGACGAAGTTAATAAAATAACTAACATAGATATAGTGGATAGAATTAAAGAAGCAAATACTGACGCGGAAGCACTTTCTGTTATCAAATCAATCGAGGCAAAGCTTTATGAAAAATAATATTATGAAATTAATGACAATAATTACAGCTACATTTTTAATTACGTCATGTGGAGACAAGGCTAATGGCCAAGATTCCAATATCCCTATGGGCGAAGATATTACCACACCTAAATACGACAGTGCTGTTGTATTGGAGTTTTTACAAACAGATCTTTTTAAGCAGAATAACCACTATTTTTTAAAAGTATGTCTGGGCAGTATTGAAAATGGATATTTTGAGTATTTTAGTTCTAAATCAGGTCGCCTATTAGCACCAGTATTGAAAATAAACTACGAAAAACAAAAACCTATCTTTGTCGGTTGCGATTTAACCAAGCCTTACTTGTATAAAAATCTAAATGATCTTATAAAGTTTATTCCAGCAAGTTAAGCCAATACAAAGAGCTATTCAAGTTTACTGAATATCTCTGGTTCATAATAGGTTTCATACAAGTAGTCTATAACCAACCCTCTCTCTTCATAACTCCAATAAGGAGCAAAATGATTCGAACACGACTTTATTATTGACCTTAAATCGAATCTATTCAATATAACAAGGCCTACATGATCATTCCTTGGATCTCCCTTGTGACAATTTGAATAGCAATCTTCTACATACAAGTCTTTACCAATAGCTAATTCTTCTGCAGATAACTCCGCCATGACAGGAGTAGCAATTAATAATAGCAAACCAAAAGCGAACTTAATCATCATTCATCGGGTCTTTTCCCGGAAAGTTCTTTTCGCAGTCAAAAAGAGTATTTTCTAAATTTTCAATAACCTCAGCCGCGTGTTGTTCCTTATAGAAAGTAGCATAAAGATAATCGACTACCGCCGACCTTTCTTCCCACTCCCAAAAAGGCGCAAACCTTTGGCTACATGATTGCACTTGGGATCTTAAATCAAATCTATTTAATATAACCAAATTCACATGACCCTCTCGTGGGTCTGGCTTGTGGCAACTACTCGCACAATCCTCTTCATAATACTCTTTCCCCAGGTTCTCATCTGCATTCGCTGATATATTAAATAATACAAAACCCAATAATATGGTCTTTAAATAATTCATTTACTCCTCTGTTGTTTTTATTATACTATTCTTTGAAAAAGTATAAGTAATGGTCGGTTGGTTTATCTTTCAATATTAACCATAAGGATACATTATAATTTAAAAATTAATCAATTTTATCAGAAAAAAATTATGGCAGTATCAGGTGATGATAGTCTAAATTTAAATAGTCATTTACCAAGGCTGGCCCCGAGTCTGCTATATTGATGAAGCTGGCATATTTTTCATTATCGAACCCCTCCATCCTTGAATGGCCTCCACATACAGATACTGTTACCTTGTTAGTGTTCGACAACATTTTTAGTTCGTCGATGGCAGTCATGGTTGCGGTGGTCTGAGTGGAAGCGGGAGATAAATTACTTTTTATCAATTCAAACTGCTCACTTCCATGGGAGACAATAACTATATCAATGGATTCACTGATTTTTTTCAGCTGGCTAACTATGGGATTAACCAAGGTTATTAGGTTGTTCCAGTTTGAATCCCAATCTACTATCTCTATTACTACACCATCATCAGGCTGCACCCTTTTTAAAAGCCAATTTAGGTCTTGGCTTGTGTAGGCGTTTGCCACTGTCGACAATAACAGAATCCCAATTAGCACCACGAATGATCTTTTAAAGGGTTTTTTCATCAGCGATCTCCTTATTAAGTTCAATAACATTCATTATATATCTTCGATTCGTATTATCAATTATTGAATATTATCCAATCTATCCCAGGGTCCAATCGCACATCCACCAGGCCATACCTGGCAAAAAAGCAAATTAATAATGAGTCAACCAACAACGATATTAACTAGTTTTGACAAACTAGGATATTGTTAGTTAACCAAAACCATTTATTGTATTATATCAAATATTGCATTTCTAAAATTGTATTTTCCAATCAAATAATTTTAGGTGCACACTAGTCAGTAAAGAATCCTGAGTTCTCCTCTTGTGATTTTTCCAGAATAATTTATAATTTTGCTTTATAATTTATTGATTATGCTTGAATGAACAATTTCCATATAAACAAGGTTTTACTTATTTTTTCTATTCTGATTATTTATGCATTTTTTTTCATAAAAAAAAATATTTTCAGCATAGACTTTACCACCTTTGATACGTTCTTGTTAGGTTCTGCGTTTTTTATTTTAATATTCATCGTGTTGCTTTCTTTTGCCACTTTTATAACAATTAGTTCATACGCCACACCCCCTTTCTCAACAAACAAACCAATAATTGTTGAATTTTCACCCCACCCTGAATTAGATGCCTGGAGTATTTATTTACTTTACGGTCATAATAATACAAGTTATCACGAATCTTTAATGATATTGTTATGCCAACTTGCACAAAAAAACATTATTTCATTTATTAGAAATAATAATAATATATCTGTCCATAAACATGTAGATTTTAAAGAGAACAAATTATTGCCTCACGAAAAAGTTTTTTTTGATAAGTTAAATTTACCGATTCGTGACATTTCAAAACTACAGGCAACGACTGCAACATATATCCCAAACACCAACACTTTTGATATTGATCGTGTCTTCGATAATGCTATCTTTGGCTGGCCACTCAATTTTAAAAATCAAGTTTTATACTGGCGGGATATAGCACCAACATCTCCATATTCGCTGGTATTGACCATGTTAGTATTGTTACTTGTATTATTGCCTTTTGGCATAATGGCCAGTGTTAATCCTTATTTTATAGCATTCGGTCTCATTCTGCCCATTCTCATCCCACTTTCATTCTGCAAACCAATTTACACTATCCCATTTATAAACCAAAAATACTTATCATATTGGGGGATCGGGTTATCAAAAGCACTAAAACATGCCCCTGATCTCGCAGCCATCAACACTCACACATCAGGTTATAAAAAATATATATCCGCAACCTCACCCTCAATCTTTACTCCCCCTATGATTGCCAATCACCCTCAAGACTACTACCATGAACATATCCCTTTTGCTGTGGCCCTGCATGAAAACAAAAATCTCCACCCTGACTTCTTATTGCTCAAACAATTATTGAAGAAAGCAACGAAACCACAACATCCCATACACAAGTCTTTACCAATACATCATAGAATAACATATTACTCTAAAATAATTATTCTCTTTCTTATAATTTTGTTTTTTGGTGCTATCACAGTCATTCCTATTTTTTACCCTGAACTTCTGCCTCAGCTCCATCTAACTCGCCAATAGAGTAGTTGCGCACATGGGTAAGCCGACAGCCATGTCTAATCGACCTGAAGAATATGGAAACATACTTAAAAAGTAGAATTTTTCTTTCGAAGAGTATTCAATGTCTTCAAATGATTTGTTTTCTCATACGACATTTAGGGTTTTACCTTTAAGCGGAAAAATCGCTTGAGTGCGTCTATCTCTTTAGTGGGCAGAAGCACCCGCAGACATCGACTCAGACATAGAAATAATTTCCCCAGCTTTGCACCAGCAGACCCATCATCCCATGCTGGTTTATAAACTGGGTGTTTAAGACATAGACTGGTCACTTTTGCCTTAACCTCGTCAATCACTGATTGATTTTCGAGATCGTCACATATATCACACATCCACGATGCAAGATCAATACAGTCACTCTCACTAAAACCCCGCGTCGTCGCAGCCGGCGTGCCCACGCGAATACCACTGGTAACGAATGGTGACTGCGGATCATTTGGGACAGCATTCATATTTACAGTGATGTGTGCATCGGCTAATGCTGTATCAACAGCCTTGCCTGTTAAGCCTTGTTCAATAAAGCTTACCAAAAATAAATGGTCATCCGTTCCGCCAGATACGACATCAAAACCTCGCTCAATAAAAATCTTAGCCATAGCTTGCGCATTAACCTTTACCTGCTTTTGATAAGTCTTATACTCATCAGTCATTGCCTCTTTAAAACAAACAGCTTTTGCCGCAATAATATGCATCAACGGGCCACCTTGAATGCCAGGGAAAATCGCCGAATTTAATTTCTTTTCAATTTCCTCATTAGCCTTAGCGAGAATCAAACCACCACGAGGACCGCGAAGTGTCTTATGTGTTGTGGTCGTAGTCACGTCAGCAATGCTTACTGGGGATGGATATTCACCAGTTGCAATGAGGCCAGCAACATGAGCCATATCTACTAATAAGTAGGCACCAATTGAATCAGCAATATCTCTAAAGCGCTGCCAATCGACCACGCGAGAATAGGCAGAAAAGCCTGCGATTACCATTTTCGGCTTGTGCTCCTTTGCCAGGGCTTCAACCTCATCATAATCGATTTCACCTGTTTTAGGGTCTATCCCGTATTGGATTGCGTTAAAGTTCTTTCCCGAGAATGAAGGCGCTGCACCATGTGTTAAATGACCACCATGAGCCAGACTCATGCCAAGAATCGTATCACCCGGAACCAATAAAGCCTGAAACACCGCAGCATTGGCTTGTGAGCCAGAATGTGGCTGCACGTTGGCAAAATCTGCCCCAAATAACTCTTTGGCACGGTCAATCGCTAACTGCTCAACAACATCAACATGCTCACAGCCACTGTAGTAGCGTTTTCCAGGATAGCCTTCGGCATACTTATTAGTTAGCTGAGAGCCCTGGGCCTCCATTACTGCGTGTGATGTATAGTTTTCACTTGCAATTAATTCTATATGAGTTTCTTGGCGTCTCTCTTCTGCCTCTATTGCATTGGCTATATCTATATCTACTGCGGCTAAATTATCTGATTTTTTGAACATGGAATACCTTTTTATTTTATAAAGTTAATTTTATTATACATCAAATGCATTGTATTTTATCCATGGAGTTAATATAATATTTACTAATAAATAAGATAGTTTAATCGAGGGTAGAGATATCGCTAAAAAAGATTTTTTAACAACGCTAGGCGAATGGCTTAACTGGCAAGAAGGCCTACATACACAAGAAATTGATCTTGGTCTGGATCGAATCCGCCGCGTTTATAACAAGCTATTTCCAAATGGTGTTCCATTTAAGGTTATCACCGTTGCCGGCACTAATGGCAAGGGCTCAACTATCGCTTTTATTGAGAGCATTTATCTTCAAACAGATTTTTCCGTAGCTAAATTTACCTCCCCACATATTATTGATTACAATGAGCGCTTTTGTATTGACGGCACTTCGGCAGCAGACACGCAAATTTGCAAGGCCTTTGAGAGAATCGAGCAATTTCGTGACGATACCTCTTTGACTTATTTCGAGTTTTCAACCCTCGCAGCTTTGCTGATCTTTGCAGATAAAAAAGTGGATGTTGCTATTTTAGAGATTGGCCTGGGTGGCAGGCTAGATTCTGTAAACGTAGTAGATTCAGATGTTGCCGTGATTACCAATATTGCGATTGACCATGTAGATTATCTGGGTGATACCCGCGAACTCATAGGGCATGAAAAGGCAGGCATTATGCGCTCCAATCATCCTTGCGTGTGTGGCGATTTAGACCCACCTTTATCACTGCAAAAGCATGCTGATAGCATTGACGCCAACCTAGAATTTGTATCATGTCCTTATTCGGGAGCCCTAACAATGAAAGGAAATCATCAGCAATACAACGCAGCACTTGCGGCTTTGTGTGTAAGTAAGCTTAATGAGAAGCTTGAGGTTAGCGAACTTTTAATAAATCAAGGTTTAGAAAATACCCAGTTAGATGGCCGCTTCCAGATAAAAAAGATTAACAATAAGCAATTTATTTTTGATGTCGCCCATAACGAGGCTGCTGTCAAAGCATTAGCCATGGAGCTTAACAAAGATAAGCAGCCAACATTAGCTGTTTTTTCTGCTTTGAAAGATAAAAATATTTCTTTGATGATCAAGGCCATCTCACCATCTATTGACCAATGGTTAATAGCGCCATTAAGCGTCAATCGAGCAGCCCCTGTTACACTTTTGGTTGATCAATTCGATCCAGAGGATTCTATAAGTATCCACGATACTATCGATCTAGCCATTATAGAGGCCAAAAAGCAAAACGTCTATCATCGTATTGTCGTCTTTGGATCTTTTCATGTTGTCACCGCAGCTCTGACATTGTTAAAACATAATAAATAACATTGCATCCATTGTATTAGGTAAGTAAAATGCTATTAACATGTATAAGATTGAGAAACAATAGGTGGAGAACAAATGAAGTTAAGTTTTGAATTTTTCCCACCAAGAACAGATAAAGGCAAGCAAAGTCTTAGACAGGTTCGTCAAGAGTTGTTGGTTATTAATCCAGACTATTTCTCAACCACGTTTGGCGCAGGCGGCACCACTCAGGATGCTACCTTAGAAACTGTATTGGACATTCAGGCCAACGATGGCATTAGTGCCGCCCCGCACCTGTCTTGCATCGATTCAGAAAAATCAAAAATCCTAACGCTCTTAAATCAGTATAAAGATGCTGGGATTAATCGCATTGTTGCTCTTCGGGGTGATATCCCATCAGGTGTGCGTGATATTGGCGATTTTCATTACGCGAATGAGTTGGTTGAATTTATCCGCACGGAATTCAACGATCACTTTCATATTGAGGTTGCAGCCTACCCAGAAATGCACCCACAAGCAAAAAATATGCAAACAGATATGACACATTTTATTAATAAAATGAAAGCAGGTGCTGATGGCGCTATTACGCAATATTTTTATAATGCCGATGCTTACTTTAGATTCGTGGATGAAGCTCAAAAACAAGGCATTGATGCCCCAATAACCCCAGGAATTATGCCAATTACGAACCATGACCAGATAATTAGGTTTTCGGAGATGTGTGGTGCTGAAATACCACGCTGGATTGAGCGTCGCCTGTCATGTTATGGTGATGACATGCAATCATTAAGGGAATTCGGATTTGACGTGGTTGCCAATATGTGCGACAGGCTTAAAACTCAAGGTGTTGATAGTTTTCATTTTTATTCAATGAATCATTCTCAGCCTTCTTTGGACTTGGCCAAACTCTTCCATGCGGATATAAATAAATAAATTTATTTATATCTATTTTTAATTTATGGTATAATACCGACAAGTAAAATAATATTTTAAGGAGAAATATAGATGCATACACAAGAACAATATTTTGATAAAGTTAGCGCAATAAAAGTGATCGCTGAAAACGGGAAAAACCAGGCCTCAGACGATGTCGAAAAAAATACATTCGAAAACATAATTCAATTGGCATCTGAGTTGGCATCAGATTTCAAGCCAGGCAACGAAATGAATGCAGTAGCATCAGATAGCATGGTTAAAGAAGCAATTTCAAGGATTGAAAAGGAATTAATGTGAGCGTAATGGAAGATAATCTCCAAACTATAATCGCTGGATATGCAGATTTAATCGGAAGAGCATATACCAATGATGAGAATGAAGGTTTTACCTTTATCGGCATATTGTATGCAGAGGAAGACATTTACTACGTAATGAGCCATAATGATTCAACTAAGCAAACTTGGGTCTCCTGCACTATTGATTTATCAACGGCAGGTTATTCTTTATCAGACTAAGATAGTAGATTAGAAATGAAGTTACCCGTAAATTATGATAAGCTCCACTTCACCAAAAGAAAAGTTGTACGGGAGCAATATATTGAAGAGCAGGATGGCAGATGCTATCATTGCGGAGAATTATTGAGTGGTCTTCCACATAATAATGTAACGGAAAAAGAAATTGAAAAAGAGCTATTTCCGCGTAATTTTTTTGATTATCCAGTTCATTTGCACCACGATCATGATACTGGAATGACAATCGGTGCTGTGCACAATTATTGTAACGCTGTACTTTGGCAATACTATGGAGAATAAAATAGATATGAATAAAATAGATAAATTAGAGAGCCTAAATAAATATGCCCAGGGGAAAGTAAGCTCAAGTTTTTGGAATCCAGACTGGAACGATAAAGAGCAGCTAAAATTTTATATAATGTACGATCATTTAAATCGTAGGTTCTTAGTATCCCAAGATATTGATATCCAGATGCCAGGTGTTGTTTATATGCCAAAGGATATCGCCCAAGAGATTTACAATTCCTTAGACGGACATAATGCTAATATTGACAATTTAAATATGGTATTAGTTGATATGTCTAATGGTAGATTTGGTAAGGTTGGTAGCGATGATCCGGCGATTGCGGTTAGATTAGCTAAATTAAGAGCAATATTATGATAGATACAACAAAAGAAAGAGAGTTTATCACCCAAATAGAGGCGACCGGAAACTACAAAGTTTTCGAAAGTATTAATTTGGAATCAAATACGCTTGTGTTTAATGAGTATAACGATGACGAGATTGGTGTTAGTGTTTTTATTGATATTGAGACTACGGGACTGAATCACGCCACCGATGAGATAATTGAGCTTGGGATGTTTAAGTTCGAATATAGCAAGAAAACCGGTATGGTTTATAAAATCATTGATAAATTTGATGAATTGCAAGAGCCATCTGCACCAATATCAGCAGAAATCTCCGAAATTACTGGAATTACCAATGAAATGGTATCTGGAAAGAACATCGATTTAGAGAAGGTAAGTGCTTTTGTTGAGGATTGTCAGTTAATTATCGCTCATAACGCAGGCTTCGATCGCAAATTCATGGAAGCTAAATTCCCAATCTTTGCTAAGAAGCCATGGGCCTGCTCTCTCGAAGACATTGGCTGGGATGCCGAAGGTTTTAGAACCAAATCTCTTGAATTTTTAGCATTTAAATTAGGATTTGTTTACGATGCTCATCGCGCTGCTATTGATTGTTTGTCTGGCATTACCTTGCTTTCAAAGACTTTACCAAAATCAAATATCACCGCAATGAAGTGTTTATTGGACACGGCTCGCAAAGAAAAGACAATTATCAAAGCTGTGGGCGCCTCATTCGCTTCAAAAGACATTTTGAAAAACCGCGGATATCGCTGGAACGGCGAAGAAAAAGTTTGGTGGACTATGGTTCTGGAAGAAAAAGATATAGCTCCGGAAATAGATTTCCTTGAAAAAGAGGTTTATGCCCCTTCAGGACATATGCCAAATAAAATCCCAGTTGAAAGTGTTTCATTTATGGATAGGTTTTCAATCAGAGAAACCAGCTGATATTTTCAGTGTATTCCTGAAATACTTAATAACAAAAAAAGAACGTAAAAAAACCGAGATTAATCTCGGTTTTTTTATAGAACTAATCGTTTTTTAGTGCCAAGCAAGCATAGTTAGTAACATCGGCACTGACAATATCACATTGATACTTGATGCTAATGCAGCATTTTTCTTCGCTGTTGCAATTTCTTCAGCAGTTGCTTCCTTCATGCCTAAGATTTTTTGCTGGTTCGGCCAGATGATGAACCAAACGTTAAATGCCATGATAGTCCCCATCCATGAGCCTGCACCGATTATTTCATAACCCTCAGCAAACGTGAATGCTAAATGTAAGCCCGCCATACCACCAGCTGATTGCGCCAATAATGATAAGCCAACTAACCAAGTGGTTGCTGCTGACATGCGGAACCAAAGTAGTGCACGTGGAGCAATGTACTTTCCGATTGCTGCTGGCCCAGGTCCATCTGTGTCCGCTAGAGCTTGCCCCATACCTGGAACTTGAACAAAGTTAAAGTAGTAAAGTAACCCGATCCATACAATGCCAGCTAATACGTGTAACCAAACCGTGATTATGTATGAATTGTTAATGTCTAGAGCAAGAATTGTTACAAATGCTGCAATAAAACCAATTAAAATTTTTCCCTGGACTGAGTTAATGAAATTCATTTTTTATCACCTTTGGCTTTGTCCCTTCTTCTACCTTTCTTAGCCGGTGCCTCTTTATTAGCATCTGGATTCTTCGCATTTTCTTCTTTCGTCTGCGTTTCATCCCGCCCTTTTACTTTTTCTTCACCTGGCTTTACACCACCACTTGATGGCTTGACTTGACGATCGAATACTCCACCCGCTTCCTCTTTTGATTTGGCCTCAACACCCGCTTTAAAGTTAGCTTCATCATCCGCATTGGCTTTTTCCTCAGCTTCAGCTTTTGCCTCTTCGTCCGCCTTAACCTTAGCTTCTTCCACCTCTTTTGCTTTGGCTACAACTGCTAATTCAGTGTCCACAGCCTCTTTTGCTTTGGCTTTGGCCTCTTCCTCAGCGGCTAATGCAGCTTCTGCTGCCACTTTTGCTTTTGCAATATTAACATCACCGAAGGGTGCCTGCCTTGAATCTTCGATAACATTAATTAATCCTATCATCGCCTTGCTTTTCCCCCGCCAATTATAATTTCCATCAACCACGATTACTTCACTTCCAGTAAGTTCAATAGTTATCTTTCTCTTTCTTTGCGCCGCCACCATCCTGGCCATCATAACGATCACACCAAGCACAAACACCAGAAACCACTTCCCAGCCTCACCGATATCGCTCTCGTGAATAAAAGTAAAGTAAAGCCCAGTTAGCACCACACCAACCAAGCCACCCACAGCCCCATGCCAATTTAGCCAAGATTGGCTCACAACATCGTCAGTTATCTTTTTAACCCTTGATAGATCGAATGTTTCCCAAGAGGTTAATCCACTCATGGATTTTAATGAGTCAATCACATATAAAGGCTCAGTTTTTTCAGAAATAGAGAATGATTCTTTACTAATATATATATCTTTTAAGTATCCAGTATCGACCTCATCATTTGCCTCAATACCAAACGCCACTGCATTATCCCACGATTTCTCCACATCAATAAGTGAGTAAAATGGGCTTTCAACCTTCTTCTCCGCACCATTTTTGAATTTAATGGATAGATATCGCATTGGCTTTATTATTGACTGATGAAACACTATCATAAGAAAAATAAACACAAAAGAAGCGCCAAGAGAAGCATATGTGCGAATTAGTGCATCCTCGGGCCAATTTATAATATCGCCACCAACATTATTGCCAATTATGATTATTAAAAGAGCAACCCAAAATACTATCCGAGTTTTCGAGAAATTCCTATCAACAACTTCTTTAATACTAGAAATACTATCCGTATCCCACATAGTCATTTTATTGTCTGATAATTCATTAATACATGAATATTTTAGACTTTTATTAGTCATTCTAAAGCCATCACCCCGCAAGAATACTCTTTCGGTCTTGTTATTTTCTTCTGTCCTATTTATTTCAGTGTTTTGCATTATTATCCCCCGATATTATGTTTAATTTGTTATACATTATAAGTATATATACATATAGATGCATTATATACATATAATTATTTTTATTAAAGGAAGGTAGTGATTTAGAGCATGGACTTGCAGGTTTCTTTGATGAAGATATTATCAAGTAAATCCCAATCTATTGCCTGAGATTTATATTCTATTTATATCTGAGCCATCTTCATAAACCGTCATTTCGAACGACCCATGAATTCCGTGATCCGTTACAAATTTAATAAGTTTAATTGCCGGAAACTCTAATAGCAACCCCTGCCTAGTCTCAACCTGTATCCTTCTAATTTTATACGAGTAGATTCTCTCTACTTGGTCAGGTGGGATATTTAGTTGAAATTGATATTTTTGCATTATTTTCTTATTATAACGTTTATTTATATATTTTTTCATAATTATTTCTTTAAGGTTATAAAGAGAATATAAATTAAAGAATACAATAATAAAATAGGAGAGAGACAGGCTATGAGTAGAAAGATAAATGACAAGGATAATTTGGACTACGCAAACAGGAGAGATTTTGTAATGCCAGACCCCGAAACAACCTCAGCATTTAATCATAAATATATCGATAATTACTCTGCCGTGACATATAGTGGCTATAATGATAAGGATGACTTGGGCCATATGGATGTTTCTTCAACTCAAACTTATGAAGAGTCTAATCCAGCTGAGAAATACGAAGAATCAGCCACCCGTGAAAAAGTAAGTTCATTTATGATAAAGACAACGGCCGGTAACACTAAATCAGATGCAGGATATGTTCTTGATAGCACGGTTAAAATCACCGAATTGTTTAGGGGCCGCGAAACATCTATAGTGGGGACATATCAACACGGGAAAAAAATCGGCACGTGGGTGATAAAGGATGATACGGCAAATATTTCCAATGTATTAACCATAAACTATAATTTAGATGGTGTTATTGATGGAGAGGTTTCATTCATTCGTACCCCATATGATGACTCTTCACCCGACCCATCTATCATAATGTCACCATTAAAACAACAGCCAATCACAGAAATTCATGAGGAAGGTGACGTTAAGAGTATTGATGATGGTTCACCTTTTAAGAAAACATCATCAAGTATCAAATCTATACTGTTTAAAATAGAATCTGAGAT
>JYMV01016433.1_pt1 | contig 39110 bp, 52 predicted proteins | sample 338911 | NCBI WGS metagenome assembly JYMV01 (sample SAMN03354496, study PRJNA234377) | hydrothermal vent metagenome | biome: Deep sea; feature: Hydrothermal plumes at the Eastern Lau Spreading Center, Western Pacific Ocean; material: Seawater | place: Tonga | collected 2009 | depth 2000 m m | reverse complement strand
AAAATAAAAAATGTAATAAAAAAGCTACAGGATGCAGGATTTATTGCAAGTCCAACCTCACTAAATCCAACAGGATTTAGAACTGATTGTGGTATTGATAATATAAAAAAAATATTTGAAAATTAGCCTAGATATCCAAGACATATACAATATAATTCACTGCTTGGTTTTCTACTTGCTTTTGGCTTTGTTAACTTCACCCTTAGGAATTTTTTTTTCATATAGTGATAAAATTCGTTTGAAAATTCACCGTCAAAAACTTTAAAAAGTGAATTGCCTTTTTTTTTAAGAACTTGTTCCGTAATTTTTACAGCTGAATAGTTTAATGAGATTTGACTAGCGTGATCGACAGACCAGTTTCCAGTAACCTGTGGCGAAAGATCACAGATTACTGTGTTTACTTTTTCTCCAAAATAATCAAAAATGTCTTTAACAATATTATCATCATCAATACTTGCCCTTAGAATAAAGGTGCGTGGGATTTCCTCTACATAAGAGCTATCAATTCCCATAACTTTTCCTTTATTACCTACAATTTTGGCTGCAACTTGCATCCATCCTCCAGGCGCGCAACCTAAATCTAAAACAAAATGACCAGCGCCAATTATACGATATGATTTATTGAGTTCTTTTAGTTTGTAAGAAGCTCTACTTCTATAACCTTCTTCACGTGCAAGTTTTCTATAATGATCTTTTTTTGCATCAATCAGTTTCATGTCTTTTTTTAGTTTTTAATTCTGTCAAAACCCAATCTTCAATATACACACAAGTTTTTGGGCTTATTTCACCATCTGTTGCACATTTACCCTCTACTGGACAGACTAAACATGGAGCATTTTCAATAGATTTTGTGCTTATGGGTATTTTCTTAATTAAGAGTAGGTAAGTCCATCTTCCATTTTCTAAAATTTTTTCTCTTGTGATATTTCCCAATCTTTCTAATTTTAATGCCAAGCGAGAACCATCTCTACTTGAAAGTTTTAACTTTCTCCAGAGAATATTTTGAAGTATTCCTTTAGTTTCATAGCCAGCAATCATTTCAGTAACCCTGTTGACCAATTTATCCATGTCAGTTTTATCTATTTGAAAACCAATAATTTCCTCTTCAGTAAGTTGTTCTTCCCATATTTCTTCTTGGGTTATTTTAGCTTCTTCTTCTTTCTTTTTTGCCTCTTCTTCTTTCTTTTTTGCCTCTTCTTCTTTCTTTTTGGCTTCTGCCTTCTTTTTGGCTTCTGCCTTCTTTTTGTCTACCTTCTCTTTAGCTGCTGCTTTCTTTTTGTCTACCTTCTTTTTGGCTTCTGCCTTCTTTTTGGCTACTGCTTTCTTTTTATCTGCCTTCTTTTTGGCTAATGCCTTCTTTTTGTCTACCTTCTTTTTGTCTACCTTCTTTTTGGTTACTGCTTTCTTTTTGTCTACCTTCTTTTTGGTTACTACTTTCTTTTTGTTTACCTTCTTTTTGGCTTCAGTTTTAACTGAAAGTTTTAACTTCTTATTTTGTGATGTTAATTCTGCTTTTGCTTCTTCAATTTCCTTTTTGAGATTAGCAGCAGATACTATTTCTTTTTTTACCATAAAATCACTATTATTTTCCCAGCCTTTCAACCCTTATTATCTATTTTGAGAGTTGGTTGTTGAAGTTACTTTGACGAATAAGTTAAATCAAAGTCGAGCAAAGACGCACTAAGTTGCGCCTTAGAAAATTTAGAGTTAGAGCTTTTCGTTGTATTCATGATTCAGGAGATATTACAGTTGGAGATTTAGCTGCATTTGTTGGAAGAAATGAAAGCGGTAAAACCACAATTCTTCAAGCGTTAACATTATTGAATAAAGATGAAATAGCTTCGGACCTTGATTTGTGCGATGAAATGGTTGAAGAGCTCAAATCAGAAATCAAGCTTGCTGAAGGTGAATTTCAATTAAATAAAAACGAAATAAACATGATTAAAGAGAAATTTCCTAGCATAGAGCTCAGTAAAATAAAAATTTTTAGAACTAACAAGGAACAGGAAATACAATATGATTTGGGTGATGTTAAATTTGAACAAGACAAAAATACAGGTTTGAAATCTTGGAAAAATCTCTCTGTAGGTTTGTTAGATTTTGTTGATACAATTCCAAATCACATAAGACAAAAATTAGATACAAGGTTTTTTGAAGGTCGTGCACCAAATAATAAAGAAATTTTCAAAACAAGCCTAATTGCGTTTAATAATAATATACTTGCTGCTGCATCTCAAGAACATCAAGTAATTTCTGATTGGAAAGAGTTCTATGATAAAATAATGGGAGATTTTGATAATATTTTAATAAATAGTATAGAAAGGATCGAATTAGAAGAATTCCTTAAAGATATCTTACATCCACGTTTTGTTTATTTTTCCGATTATAAGAAAATTCTAGGTAACATAAATCTAAATGAATACCTTACGAGTCCTACAGGTTCTGAAGCAGGTGGTATTGAATATCTAGAAGAGTTTGACAGAACTGAAACCGTAAGAAATCTACTTTATCTATCTGAGTTAGAATTAAGAGAATTAGAAGAATGCCAAAACAGCCCATCAAAGTTAATTAAACTGCTAAACACAGCAAGTAGAAAACTTACTGATCGACTAAATCCTTCGTGGAAAGGTGAACCGATTCATGTAGAATTAAGATTTAATCCAGGAAATATTTTGAGTGTGGTAATTTCAGATGTTCACAAGGACGGTATGATAACTAATACAGGTTTGTTAAATAGAAGGGCAGAAGGCTTCAAATGGACGTTCTCATTCATAGTAAATTTTGCAGCTGAAACACAAAAAGCAGAATTAAAAGAGGCAATCTTGTTACTTGATGAGCCCGCTAGGAACTTACATCCAACACAGCAACTAGGAATAGCTGACTTGTTGAAGAATCTTGCAGGATCTAATCAAGTACTATATGCTACTCATTCACCGTTTATGATTTTTGATTATACTCCTGGTAATCTTCTTGTTGTAGAACTTGATAGGAAAAAACATCTAAGTAGGATTTTTTATGATTACTGGAAAGCAGATGATGCAACTCTCACACCAATTCTTTATGGATTGTCAAAGGGATTGGTTGACTCCATTATTAATAGAGAGATTGGTATTAACTCACGCCCAGTCATTATAGTAGAAACTATGTCTGATACAATGTATCTTAATGCATTTGACAAGTTCCTTCAGGATCCAAACATATCAATGAACCCTCTAAACGTTGTGCCTACACACAATAAAAATTCAGTGTTTCCATTATCACTCTTTTATCGAAATCATGATTATAATACATTCATTCTGCTTGATAATGATTACGAGTCCAAGCAAATTGCTGATGAATTAAAAGTCAACAAATTCTCTGACGCACAAATTATATTTTTTGAGATAGAGGGAAAACTTCTTCCATCCATTGAAGATTATATGATAATTGAAGATTATCTTTATGCTGTAAATCAAACTTATGAGATAAAATTGCGTAGACAGGGATTTAGTAATATAACTAAGGAACAGGTATTGTTTCAAGGAAAAAATGGAATAATTGAAAATTTGAAAGCAATTTGGGATGAACATAGCGAAGATGATTGGGGTAAATTTGAAAAGGAAGAAGTCTGTAGATATATTTGTGGAAAAATTGCCTTGGGGGAAGCAAGCTTTCTAACTACTAAAACAAAGGATCGTGTACGTGGATTGTACCGATTAATTGCTGAGCGTATACGACAATATCAGAATATTACATCAAATGAACGTAATCCAAACAAATGATGAGAAATAGATAATTGGTAGAAATTATTATGTTTCGAATTGAAACAAATTTTAATTAAAGTTTAATTGTAGATGAGGAATTTATGAATTATATGAAAGTTCGGTCAAAAGGTAGTTTTTTCATCGCAATGCTACTGATATTATCTTTTTTTACATCATTCGCAATTTTAGAGGGAAATGCGGTGGAGAATATTTCAGTTAACGCCAAGGGCTTTGAGAATACAATTATTATTGAATTTAAAAACGGAGAACAAAATACAGCGAAAATAAAGACAGTTAATATTTGGTTGGCATCTGGTGACTCGTTTAAATCATTTAAGACAGAATCCGGATGGAATGGTAAAATATATGGTAGTGGACAGGGCTTGACATTTTCGACATCAGATCTACTAAATCCAGGTGAATCAGTGAAATTTGGTGCTATAACTGACAAAAAAATTGATGCAATAAACTGGAAATTAATTGATGAAAATGAAAATGAAATTGGTCCAGCGAAAACAGAGATTGTGGAAATTTCACAAACTTCAGTAATTATTGAGAGTGAAAATATAGAAGAAGAAAACGTTCAACAAACTGGAGATAGCCTTTATGGTACAAAAAAATTCATTCCAGAAAATCTTCGAACTGGTGCAAATATGAGATTGGTGGGCAGTGGATTCAGTTTAGAGCAAACACATCAATTTTATCTTAATGATGAATTTTTAAAATCTACTAAATCAGATCCGCAAGGAAATTTCATAACTACAATAAGGATTCCTGATACTATTGATATTGGATTAAATGAATTTAAAATAACCAATGAAATTGGTAATTCTCAAATTTCAAGTGTTATAATTAATGAACAAAAAAACAGATTGATTAAGGCAGGACAGGTTATACAGGAATTTAAAATAACTGATATGCCTCAAAGTGTAATTTTAGATGAGACATTGTCTATTTCAGGTGTAGGTCAGCCAAACAGTTCAGTTATGATAACTATGAAAAATGAGGATGTTATAGAAACGATCCAAGTAGTTAATGTTGGTGTAAATGGAGAATGGAATTTTCAAAGACTTGTAAGCGCTGATGACGATTTGGGGGATAGAACCATAATTATAAGAAGTGGTTTTAAGAACATATCAAATAACGTTAGCTTTGTAACAAGTGAATTATTTACTATATCTGTTTTTACAACTACAACTGATTCAGGGGATGTTTTCATATTGACCGGAATAGCACAGCCCAACAAAGATTTGACATTATCTATAAAAGATCCTAATGATGACTTTATACGATTTGATATATTAAAAATTGACGAGACTGGGGCAATAAAATATGAATTTCCTAGCAGTGAATCATCTACTGATGGAACTTATGTTCTAAGAGCTACTCAAGATGATATAACACAAGTATCATTATTTACTTTGGGTACAACTTCATATGATCGAGTTGTCGTGTATCTAGAAAAAATGAATTTCAAGTCAAATTCTAAAGTCAAACTTAATATTTTAGGTCCGCCATCAACGGAGTTAACACTTAATATTTTTGATCATGCTGATAATAGGAAATTTACTGAATCAGTTAAAACAAATTCTATTGGCACTAAAACTTTTACAGTTGATTTAACGGGTTATTCATCAGGTGTATACAAAGCTGTTGTGTCAAACCCAACCTATCAGGACACAGCTAAATTTTCAGTTGGTCTGTCATCTGGAAGCGGCGCTATAACGTTTAGTAGTACACAGCCAACTTATTCTCCTGGAGAAAGTATTTTAATTCTTGGCAATACTGGTGCGAATTCAACACTAAACATCTCTCTTATTGACCCAAATGGAGAAACAGTTAACAAAATTGAAATTTTTGCAGATAAAGAGGGTGTGTTTACAACAGAAATGTTAGGAATTCCATCTAATGCAACATCTGGTATATGGCAAATCAAAGTCCAGAGTGGCTTAGATCATAAAGAAGTGGAAATTAACGTGGCTACTAACGGCAGTTAGTGTACTTTCAGTTACTTGAAAATTCCTAGAAAAGTTTGTTTCTTCTCAAAACAATTATTATTCCTTATTTTTTCCATATAATATGAATTTAAGAGAGAGAATTAACGAATACAAGGACTTTCCAAAAAAGGGCATCCTGTTTAGAGATTTCAGTCCTATGCTTAAAGATCATTCTGCAATGTCAGTTGTTGTTGAAGAGTTTAAAAAAAATTATCATCCGAAAGATGTTGATGTGTTTGTGGGTATAGAATCACGTGGATTTATTCTGGCATCAATTCTTGCTCAAAAATACAATAAGGGAATGGTTTTACTAAGAAAAGCTGGGAAGCTACCTGGTAAAACTGTAAAAACTTCCTATACTATAGAATATGGAAAAGCTGTTTTGGAGATCCAGAAAACAGCACTAAATGCGGGTGAACGTGTTGTTATTTGTGATGATTTATTGGCCACTGGTGGAACTGCAAAAGCTGCAGCAAAACTAGTAGAAAAAATGAAGGGGAAGGTAACTGGGTTTGCGTTTATTATTGAATTAACGGAATTAAATGGAATTGAAAAAATAGCCGGTTACAGAACAGTATCGTTGGTAAAATACTAATGACTGAAGAAAAAGCTGAAATCGGAATTTTTGGTGGGACTGGAATTTATGATTCAGGAATGTTACAGGATAATAAAGAAATAACAATGGATACTCCATATGGTAAAACTTCTGACTCGATAACAATAGGGAATTTTCATGGAACTGATATTGCATTTATGCCAAGACATGGAAGAAAACATACAATTCCTCCACATATGATAAACTATCGAGCAAATATGTGGGCTTTCAAAGAATTAGGAGTTAAAAGAATTATTGCACCGTCAGCTGTAGGAAGTCTTAAAGAGAATTTTCAGCCTGGTAATTTTGCACTACCTACACAATTCTTGGATTTTACAAAATCTAGAGAAACTTCATTTTCTGAAAATGGAAGAGTTATTCACATTTCTGTTGCTGAACCATTCTGTCCCGAATTACAAGAGGCGGTAATGGAGGCGGTACAAGACAAAAATCAAATCGATGGTGGGCCAGATGTAACTTTACATCAAGACTGTACATACGTCTGCATTGAGGGTCCAAGATTCTCAACAAAAGCTGAATCTAAATTTTTTAAATCAACTGGAGCGGATATAATTGGAATGACGCTTGTTCCAGAATGCCAGCTTGCCAGAGAAGCACAGATATGCTATGTATCAATTGCTACAGTCACAGATTATGATGTTTGGGCAGAAAAACCTGTCACCGCAAAAGAGGTTTTAGAAACACTTTCCAAAAATGTAGAAAAGACAAAAGAACTTCTTACAGTTTTAATTGATAAAATACCAAAAACAAAAAGTTGTGATTGTGAAAAAGCGCTGTCTGAGGCAGAATTCTAATCATCAGCGAATGATTCACGTTTTAAGCCGTCAGGAATGCTGAGGTTTCCCGAAATAAGTTTTTTTTGTAATTCATCAATAACTTCTTCAACATTGTATTCTAATGCTTTCAGTTTATTTTCTGTTTCTTCAGATAGCTTGACACCAATATTTTGGCCGCCTATACGCCCAAAAGCTATTGCTAAAAATTCAAACGAATTAGCATCAATCACAAATGTTCCTTCAATTTTAGCTGCCATTTGTGTACCATCAACATTGTTTACATGCACTTTTAGGTTCAAGGCAGATCTAAATTTCTACTGCTCTGTTCAAGTGATCTTCAACAAGGAAACTGGTATGAAAATCATCAACTATTTTATAATCTTCAATTTTAAGTTCTAAAATTTTTTCATCAGCTGTTTCATACTTTATAATTCCATTTTGTTTTAACCTTACAAGTTTCCACTTATCTTTTCCTTTTTGGAGTTTACTGATAATGACAGCCCATTTTTCGTTATCTTCAATTCTTGGCATTCCTACAGTCTCAGTTATTGATTCTATTCCCAACTGTTTTTCTTCACAAAATTTTTTCTTACAAACTCCACATCGCCAAACATCTACACTGCCTACCGTCCTTTCATCAATGTTGATATTTACAGCGGACAGGTAGGTGATCTGAGGATTATCACAACACTTGTAGATTTCACTCATGCAGTTTTTACCGCTTTCTGTTATATTTAGTTCTTACATCATCATATGGCTCTTCAAGTGCAATACCAATATTATCAACAATTGAATTTTTTTTAAAATCAATGTTTTCCCTTTCACACATTTTTCTATACATGTTTACAGCTGTAAAGCGTGGATGCATTGCTTCAAATTCTGTTTCAGGCATGTCAATAAAACCACCTAATTCAATAAGTTTTTGAGATGTTTCTAATGCATCATCGGCGGAAATCTCTAAAGACTTGGAAATTTGGCTGACAGGCATTTTTCCGTTCAGTGTGACTAATAAAAATACTTCAGCCTGACTGTTGGTGAGCCGAACCTCTGATATTAGATCATTTTTAATCTTCTCATAATTCATCTAAAATTCTAGGAATTTATTCTAATTAAAGTACCACTCTAAAAATTTCAATGATACTTTATATTTGGCAAAAGAATTTCTTAGTAAATGTCAAAATTTACCAAAATCTCTTCATCTCCTAATGAACAATCATTAAATTTTATTATTCCTATAGTTGTGCTTCTTTTAATTGGAATGCTATATGTAATGACACAAAGGGCAGATACTCATTTTGCAAATTTTGTCTTGATTGGAGCAGGTGCTATTACAGCAATTTATTGGATAAGTGTTATTAAAAAAATGACAAAAGAAGTTGTGGTTCCAAAATTTACAGCAAGAGAAGCAGAAGCTAAGAATTGGGTCTATGACTTGATTAAAGGTGAAAACGAACTTGTTTTTGTTGCTGAGGTGCCAGGTCCGGATGATAAGATTATGGTAAGATTGATTGATGGAATTTTATATGTTAGAGGTTCCAGTCGTTTTTCAAAAGAAGTTCCGATTGAAGGATCAAGTGAAATGCAAATAACTGATTTTAAGTACAGAAATGGTGTTCTTACACTAAAAATAAGTTAAAGACTTTTTGCCAATTCAAGTTTCTGTGGTAAGTACTTGTCAGTGATGTTTGTCAAGCCATACTTTGAGAATGCTTCTAATTCTGCTTTTCTTTTAATTTTTAAGAAAACTTCAAGTTCTTTTTTCCATATTCCTTCTTGATATCTTGGATCTTTCTGAAGGTCATGGCATCTTTTTATGTCTGATTCTGTCATTGGTATAGTAGGAAGTTTATATTTCTCAATATCGGTAGCCCAGACTCCAACCCGCATCAGGAACTGTAAGCTCTCTCAAATGTGCAGCGTTTGCAGAACCTGATTTAATTACCATTGCAATGTGTTCGCCATATACATCACCATCAGTTAAAATAACAACTGGAAGACTCAACTCGTCATGAAGTCTTTTGAGAAGAGTTCTGGTAGAGCGAGGTGCTTGACCGCCTGTATCGACAATAATTGCTTTAAATTTTTTATCTACTTGTTCTTCAACAAACCTTGTAAACAGACCACCTTTCTCAATTGCAATTATCACTTCTGCACTAGTTTCAATCAATTCAGCCGAAGTTAAACTTGGCCCAATTGCATAACCGTCAGGATGATCAGACAAATTCATTCTTTTTCCTTCATAACCTGGCACAGTATATTCTATAGTTAAATCTCCAAACACACTACTCCTTTCCTCAGGAAATACATGAAAATCTTCTCTTGGTCTTGAAAGTACAGCTTCAAGGTCGACTATTATATTATCAGATTCGCCCTGATCCTCAAAATCAATTGCAAATGCCTGGGATGAATAGTATACATCTCGTAGTGTTGAGGATTTTTTTTCATTAGTCAAACGGTTTGCAAAAAATGCCAGCCACATTAATTGTGTAAATGAACGAAGCTGAGATGAATTCCTAGAATTTCTAATAGCTGTATTTGCTCCTAGTATGTATTGCCGTAATTTTTTATCATATACAATATTACTTACTGAACGGCTTGGAATTGAAAATTTTGGAAATTTTCCATTATTAAGATCATCATAGATTTCTGCCCCATGTTTTTTTAAAAGATCGATTAGGATCTTCTGCTTATCCTCTGAAGTTTTTTTCTTAGACTTTTTCTTCAACTATAGGTTCCTCCACAATTAGTTTCTTGTAATCTGGCTCTTTCTTTTTGCCTGCAAGCTCTGTAGAAAACTGCGCTATTAATGGAATGTATTTTGAGTAAAGATTTTTCCTCTTTATGGCTGCCTCAGCCTGACCTCTTTTAGACATGAATGAAGATAATTTTCTAGAAAGAGAAAGTAGTGCCAGCTTTAATTCACGTTCAATTTCAGGTCTGTCTGCTACATTTTCTTTTCCTACCGTTTTGTAGGGGACTCTTGTGGAACAAATATGAGATACTATTACTAATGGTGGGTCTCCTTTTATCTTATATCGTGACCAGTCAGTGTCATTTACAACCTTCAGAACAACATCACTTCCCTCGTCATAAAGAAGGGGAATTCTATTGGCAAAACGATAAACTTTGGTTCCATGACTGGAAATTTTTCCTCCATATGCTATTCCCATTTCTATGATAAATGGGAATCCTGAATATGCAGAAGCACCACGCTGTACAACCGTAAGGAAATCTGGTTCAAAAAATTGTGCCATACCCTTTTCTAACGGAGATGCACCAAGTGGAGCAAGACAACTTGGATCAGGTGCTAAAAAGTCATCAAACGCTTGTAATGCATCACTAAGTTTTACGAGTTCCTGGTTTGTCATATTGCCAATTCTTTGTTCAGGTTTAAACTTTGCAAATTCAGCAAACTTCAAAGCTGTGGTAGGTCCAACTCTTTGAAAACGTTTTGTCATAAATGAAGTTAATGTTTCACCCTGAACAGTGTTTGCTAACTGTTTATAGTAACGGCTTTCAGGATCCATGTCAAGGGCGATAGATTGTGATTCCCCAAAGTCCCAGTAAGTTAGTTTTTTGTTTCCAACATCAATTTCTTCAATAGTGATCTTGCTTATTTTTTCAAAATCCATTTTTAAAAAAGACATCATGGCTATAACAACACGAACTTGTCGCGACAAATTTTTCCATTTTTTTTGCGCCTTTTGCATTATTCCCGAGTAGTTGAGATTTTTTTTAGACAATCCAAGTTCTTTTCTAACTTTTAGGATCATCTTATCATCAACTGTTGGAATTTGGAAATGTGTGTCTAACAACATACGTCTAATTGTTTCAACGTCAATTCCATGCGGGTGTGGTCTGATAATTGTTGGTGCTTTAGGCATTGTCCTGACAACTTTCGTATACCTGAACTTCTCACCCTTTGGGTCATCAAATGTGATAGTTGCATATGGCGTAATCAGTGAGGTTTGATAAACATAATCACGAATTTTAGAACCTGCTTTTGCATAATCGCCCTCTAAACAAATACTAACTGATAGTCCAGTTTTCGAAGTACTTTTTGTTTGATGTTTTAGTATTACAGGTTTGTTTTTCTGTATATCCAGTAACATTTCATATTCATCCTGAATTTTTCCATCCGTACTGCTTTTCACTATAACAGGCCTGTTTGTCGTGATTTGGCCGTAAAGAATTGCCATTGTAGCGCCTAATCCAAACATTCCTCTAGCTTGTTTTAGGCCAAATTTTGACCCGTATAATACAGTTCCAAATGCTAAAGGAACATGCTTTGATTCAATGCCAGGACCGTTATCTTTCACGGTTAAGATGTACTGTTTTGGTTCAGGCTTTTCTGCATCAACTGCCTTTATAGGAACATCAGGTAAAATTCCTATTTGATCACAGGCATCAAGTGAATTTTCGACAAATTCACGAACTGCAGTATAGAGTGATCGTGTTGGATTACTAAAGCCAGCAAGATCTCTGTTACGATAAAAAAACTCACTAGGAGAAATTTGAGTAAAAGATTCTTTAGAAGACATCTTGATTTTCCCACAGCTGTAATTTTTCTAGTTTTTCACGACGTCGCATAGATTCTAGTTTAGTATATACAGAACTGTGCATACTTCCACTAGAAAGAGATGAAATTGCATCAATGGTAGATTTTAACTGGTTGGGAGAACCTATAACAGAAACAGTTTTACCATAAACTGAAATCAACGTATTACTTAGACTCTCCACATTTTTTCGTGCCTTTCCTCCTTCTCCAATAATGCGCCCCTTAATCCGTTCCATTTGGTCTGCAGATTTTCCAACAAAGTCATGTAAATCTATAATATGTAAAGTATTATCATCCTTTAACAACTTCATTGCATTTTCCGGGGAAAATCCACGACCGATTGCTAAAACAATTTCCACCGCCTTAAATGGTTGAATATCAGTAAAGTTTCCAGAACCGTTAATGAAAATTTCTCCAGAGTCACTATCTATTTGCAATGACACTGAACATCTTTTTTCAACTTCTCGCTTAGTTTTCCCAGATTTTCCAATTAAAACTCCTATTCGGTCTTGTGGTATTCTAATTAATTTTTCAAAGCTCATTTCGTATCTTTTTTAACACGTCGATAGGATTTTCAACTGTTAGCCCCCTTTTAACAAAGAATCTAGATATGTTATTAATGTCTCTTTTTAGTAATTCCTGAGAATTTGGATGTTGTAAATCAACAGCAGATCCCAGATCAAACAGAATCAAACCATTTTTAGTTTTAAATATATTATATTCAGAAAAATCACCATGAACTAGATGCGCTTTTTTGTAAAGTTGTTCGATTAGTAATATGGCTGATTTGTAGTCTTTTTTATTTACTTGGCATTCAGCAAGAGTTTTTTCTGGAACACCGTTTTTTCCAATAAATTCTAAGGCAAGTACATTATTTCTGACTGCTATTGGTTTCACAACAGGTATGCCACGCCCAATGCAACGAGTTAGATTTTGATATTCTTTCTTTGCCCACAGATATACAAGATTTCGTGTACCACTCTTAATTCGAGAAAATCGCGGATCTCCCAAAATGTAAGAAGCACGTTTTTTAAAACTAGATGTGCTGACGAGGTATGTTTTCAATGCGATATTATCGTTATCTGGAGATACAGCCCAAAATACTACTGATTCCTTTCCAGCACGAATAACACCATTAACGTAAGAGAGAATTTGCGATTTTATCATTCCATAAATGGTTAGTACAGTTGGTTTGTCTAAAACTTCATTAATTGTTTTATTTTTTTTAAATCCATCATACAAAGATTTTTTTTTAGTTTTTGAAAAAAGCGTAGAGTCAAGAATAGAATATACATCATCAACATCGTTAGAAGGTTTTAGCTTTTTCATATTAAGCAAAAAATAATTTGCAAGTCAGAAATCTTTTGGTATGTGACCATTATCTTTTAGCCATTCCACCTGACTTAGAGTAAATCTCCATATAATGTCTCCTCTCTCAGTATATTTAAAATCCCATGGTGCTATAATTACAATATCATTATCACGAATCCAAATTCTTCGTTTTAATTTTCCTCTAATTCTTCCTCGTCTAGTTATATCATCAGTACATTTAACCATCACTTGATCACTACCAAGTAATTTTAGCACTCTTCCCAGTAGCTCACCCTCCTCTGGTAATCTAATTTGCTTTAATGCACTTTCGTTTAAGACCTTACGCTTACCCATAGAAAAAATTGTAAATTTTTGTATATAATTGTGATGTTTTACACTTTGAAAACAATTAGAAAGGGAACTCCATCAATTTCCTTTACTCCCTTTTCTGAACCTATTCCCATGTTGACTGATAGAGAGATAATTTCTTTTCCAACCATGTTAATACTATTACATTTTTTTAGTAGTTCCTTCGCCTCTTCTTTTTCAATATTATTTTTTCCATAAAAATTCTCAGTAATTTTTAGAGTAAATTTATCGCGAGTTAGTGTTTTTCCTAATATGTCTGAGTCACAAATGTTTAACATTCTCACATCTTTTTGGTTAATCAGACGCGCAGAAAACATTACGAGTATTTGCCCTTAATTGTAGATTTGGCTCCGCATGCTTCACAAATGAGAAAAGATATTCTTTTTTCCTTTTCCGTTCTTGTATCAGGACTTTTGCAGGTTGGGCACATAATATAGTCATTAACGTAAATTTTGAGTAATCTGGTAAAATCGTCAGGATCTCTTCTTCCAACGAACATTGCACTATCGCCTATTCGTTCAGCAGGAACAGCAAACTCTTTTGACAAATATTGCAGTAGTTTTGCAGAATCTCTACGCATTATTTTTGGAAAATCAGAGAAGTTTCGTAAGTAAGTTCTTTGACCCTCCCACATCACATCTACTGGAGGAAGTTCAAATCTAGAATCAATCTCTGCAGAATTTTTTGAACGTTCACCGTCTATTCGTTTAAGAAGTTTTTCATAGACTGTTTTTTTCATTAGAAAAACAGTGAATTAAACTACCTATATGGGTTTAGCTAAAAAAAGAAAATGTTTTAAGGTTTACCTATTCGGAAAACATTAGTACCACATTCTGGACAGGTTCCTTTTACTGCTGGTCGTCCATTTTTAAGTTCAGTTATTTGTGGATCTTTGATTTCTCTTTTGTCTCTACATTTTACACAATATGCTGTTGTCATTATAACAAACCACAAACAGCCTCGTATTTATGAAGTCGCTGTGAAATTTTTTTAACTAGAGGATAGAACAAAGTATAATTTTTCAATTAAAAATTTACTCTATTTAACTAATTTTGCCCATAAAAGGGCTTTTTTGATTTTTTTGTCCAGAATTAAAATTAATTAAAATTCCATAATAACGATGATTTTGAAAATGTTACGTATTATAAATAACATGTTTAGATAATTTTTAGATGGCATCAAAAAAAGGGATTGGTATTACAGTAACCATTCTTGTTGGTGTTGTCGCAGCCAGTTTTTTGGTTTATCTAATTCCAGAAGATACAACAATGAAATTTGTTGTGTCAGACTTTGAAAAGCATCTTGATGAAATTAAGGAAAAAAAAATACTGCTTGAAAATGGTATCCAAGATACATTTGAAAATTTGATGGACAAAAAACTAGATCCAGTAGAATACACTGAGATTGCTGAACTTTCTTCATTACAAGTAAGAGGTTTGGTAATAGAGCTAGCTACAAGTGGTGCCGCAGAAGAATGGAGTGATAGTTATGTAGCTGCTATTCAGTCATTGAAAAAACTAAATGAACAAATTGCTGAGACTATTATTGTTGCAAATATGTTGTATACAAATACTGATTCAGGCGATATTGATAAAATATTAGAAAAGATAAATCAGCTCAAAGAAGAATCTCTAAACCTAGTTAAAAAATCAGATAGTTTGAGACCATGAGTAAATTTAGTACAACTGCTAAACTTCATACTCATAATAGTAGGAAATCATTAAAAGGTAATTTTGATATAAAGTAGACATGTCGCTAAAAGGCAAAGTGGAAAATGATGTCCAATCATCTACTGCTAGTAAATTACTGGTGATTTGTGTAGACAGAGATGACGATGTAGGAGAAAAAACTGGAATCACTACTCCTGTGATTGGTAGAGATGCTTGTATTGAAGCGGCACAAAGACTAGCATTAGAAGATCCCGAAGATGCTGATTCTAATGCAATTTTTTCTGCGATAAAAACGTATGAAGATTTGGTAAGCAAAGGATACAATGCCCAAGTAGTTACGGTCACTGGTGTAGCAGGTAGAGGTGTACAAGCAGATGAAAAAATTGCGGCAGAGATTAAATTAGTATTAAAGACATTTCATGCAGATGGATCTGTTATAGTATCTGATGGCGAAGACGATGAGATGGTTATTCCTATCATTCAAAATGTGATTCCAGTTGTATCAGTACAAAGAGTGGTTATGAAAGTTAGCAGAACAATTGAGCATTCGTATGCATTATTTGGTAAATTCCTAAAGATGGTAGTATATGATCCAAAATATTCAAAATTTTTCTTAGGTGTTCCAGGAATTTTGTTACTTATTGGTGGAATTGGTGTTGTTACTGGATATACAGCTGAGATCTTTGCTGTATTAGTTAGCATTCTTGGTGGTGCGTTTTTGATCAGAGCATTTGACATTGACAAAGCATGGGCCAATTGGGCAAAGCCCACACCAGAAGGATTTATTCGGTTGTTTACACTGATAACTGGACTCATTCTAATAGCTGCATCAGTACCAGCTGGTATCGCTTCTGTTGGTGTAGAAAATATTTCAGCTGATTTAGGAATTCTTCAAATTATTGCTGACAATGTTTTTGTTGGGCAATTTATTTCAGGTATGATTCCATTTTTGTGGATTGGTATTGGAACAATATTTGTAGGAATTTTATTTAACAACTGGTTAAACAGAAAATTACGACATATCAGCGATATTCTCAGAGTAATTGCACTGGTTTCTGTATATCCAACTCTATACCAGTTTACAAATATCTTAATTTATGATGAAAGCTCATTTTCCTTAATCTTGCCATTAGTAGCAGGGTTTGGAGTAACTGCTGCATCTGCCACCATATTAATACGAAAATATAAGAAAAAGAAAGACATCAAGTCATAACCACAATAAAATATACTTTATTCTGAGAATATTTTTGTAATAACACATATCTGTGCCTATGTATTCTAATTAATTGAAAAAAGGTGGTCTAACATTAACGGAATCTTGAATAAGGTATTGAATTTGTCTGGGCTTTATAGATTCTATTCTAATAAACTAGAAAAAGAAATTACCGAGGGTGATATGCCAAACCACATAGCCATAGTTCTGGATGGTAATCGTAGATGGGCAAAACGAAACTTGGTCATAGAAAAACAGGGCCACTTTAAGGGTGCTGACGCAGTTGAAAATCTTCTTGATTGGTGTGAAGAATTTGATATAAAAATTATAACTTTGTATGTTCTATCAGCTGAAAACTTGGAGAGAAAAAATGAAGAGCTGGAATATATTTATGATCTGATTAAAACTCGATTAGAAAAACTCTACAACGATCCTAGAATTCATAAAAACAAAATGAGGGTCAAGGCAATAGGACGTATTGAATTATTACCAGATTCTATTAAAGATGTAATATCAAGATTGGATGGTGCGACAAAAGGTTATGACGATCATTTTCTAAATATTGCAATTGCATATGGTGGTCAAAATGAACTAGTTGATGCTGTTAAAAAGATTGGAAACAAGATAAAAGAAGGAAAACTAGACGCAAAAGACATAGACAAACACGTAATTGAGGAAAACCTGTACACTTCTTATCTTCCCCAGCCATCAGCTGATATGATTTTAAGGACATCTGGTGAAAAAAGAATGAGTGGGTTCTTAATGTGGCAAAGTGCATATAGTGAATTAGTTTTTTTGGATGTTTTTTGGCCAGGATTTAGAAAAATCGATCTTATGCGTGCAATACGTGTATTTCAGAAAAGAAAAAGACGTATCGGAAAATAACCTATTATGCTCATTAAAATCTAGAAGCTTATGATAAGGGAAACATCTGCAGGTGCTGTTTTATTATGTAACACTTCAGGTAAAAATGAATTTCTTTTATTAAATTATCCTCAAGGACACTGGGATTTTGTTAAAGGAAAAATGGAAGTTGGTGAAACACCACACGAAACTGTGAGAAGAGAAATGAGAGAGGAGACTGGTATTTCTAATTTTCAACTCATAGATGGCTTTGAAGAATATGTAGAATATAATTTTAGATTTAAAAATGAAGCAGTTCATAAAAAAGTGATTTTTTTCCTAGCAAAAACAGATATGAAAAAAATTTCCTTATCTCATGAGCATAATGATTATCTTTGGTTAGGATATAATGATGCTTTAAAAAAGATTACATTTGAAAATGCTAAAAATGTTTTGGCAAAAGCAAATAAATTCTTGCTAGATGCCAGCTCATAGTAATTGTTTTGCCGTATACACAGGATCCTTTGAATTAAGAATTGTTCTTCCCACAATTAGAAAGTCACACCCATTTGCGATTGCCTGTTTTGCATCTCCGCCTTGGGTTCCAATGCCAGGTGAGTAAATATCGAGTTTTTTGCCAGTAATTTTTTTACAGTCGCTAATAATTTTAGGAAAAGTTGCTCCAACGATTATACCATCTGCCTTGTTGGATATAGACCAGTTCAAGAATAGTTGGTATAATGACACGGTCTTAGAATTCTTTGAGAGTTTTACATTCATGTCATATGACATCTTGGCTTCAGGTGCACTCATATGACATAATGTGATTACCCCCTTGTTACATCTGTGTGCTGATGTAATAATTTTTTTTAGGTTTGATGGACCCATAATTGGATTTACAATTACTGCATCAAATCCAAAATCCCATAATGTTTTTGTGGTTACTAGATTCGTGTTTCCTATGTCATTTAGTTTTATATCAGCAATTGTTTGAAGACCATACTGATGTGCAGTTTTATTGATTGTTATGATCTCTTTTTTTCCTAAAGGTAGAAGTAGATGGAAGTTTAGTTTTATTCCACATAGATATTTGTGTAATGTTTTTATGTTTTTGATTGTTTGTAAAACAAGTTTATCATTTCTAATATCATAATCATTAGCAAGTATGATCCTGCTATCCTTAGAGGATTGATGAATTCTAGTTTTGAATTTGGTCATAGTTGACCAATGGATGAGTTTCCTGTAGTTTAATTATTTTGATGTAAGAGTATCCATGTTCACTAGTATTATCTACAAAAGTGGGCTGTAATCCATTAGTTGCGCTATGTTTTAGAAATGGTTCAGTTGGTTCTTGATTTAATACAACATAACAGAAAAATGAGTCTCCGTCCTCATTAAAATTTAGAAAGACCCCAAGAAGCCATCTTCCATTAAATGGAAATGAAAACAATGGAAACGGTGCCTCATCAAAACCATAGCTAAGTTTAGCAAGGCTTCCCACGTCTTCAAATTCAATAGGTTGGTATTTTTCAGTGTTGGTATTAGATGATGGTCGAAGAGATTCAGGTAATGATTTAATTTTCACAATTGGAGAATAAAGTTTTGAGTTATCAAGAGTAGAATCTACCATTAAAGATTCTTCCTTGCCGGATTTGAATCCATAAGAGATATAATGACCAAAATTTTCAATGGGAGAATAATAAATTACTGGGCTTTGCTTAAGCATGTCCATTTGCACAGAAAGAACTTTTTTTCCTTGGTGTTCATGAAGAAATGAGACCCTAGGTGACCTTTCTAACGCACATACTAATCTAGTAAATTCCAAAGGTGAATTTACTTGAATATAGCTTGGAAACTTGACCATGATCAATAAAATGAAATACTACATTAAAGGTTAACCAAAAAATAACTATGTCCTGAGGTCTACAACATCATCCACAAGTGGACCAGTTCCAATAAGCGTGACAGGAACTTCAAGTTTCTCCTCAATATTTTTTATGAAAGATTTAGCATCGCTACTTAATTCATTCATAGATTTTACGCCTGAGCATTCAGGAAATCTCACATCTAGTTTTGTAATGGCTATTTGAGTTGCACTATTCAGCATTACTGCCCTTTGTGCTAGATTGAAGTCAAATTCTGCTGCACGTCTAGGTCTTCCAGTTACCGTGCCAAACTCAGCCCAACCCTTTTTTTCGGTTTCCTCAGCACCAAGCTCACCAGGCATAGGTCCAGTTCCAACACGTGTCAAGTATGCTTTAAAGACAACTAGAACTTCATTCACATTTTTTGGTCCTAAGCCAACATCTGCACATATGCCTGCCGCAGTTACATCCTTAGAAGTAACAAATGGGTATGTACCGTGCCATAACGAAAGATGAGTACCTTGAGTTCCTTCAACTAGAACTTCTTCTTTATTTTTTAATGCTGAATTAATTTCATCAGGCACATCTTTAATGTAAGAAGAAAGTGATTCAATATCTTTTGCCATTTTCAAAGTTCTCATTGCCCTTTCAGCGTTTGCAGGACCCGTTCCTGAACCAGTGCTTCCAATCTTTTCCTTCAATCTGCCTTTAGAATCCTGATCAAGATGGTTTTGTTCAATAATTCCACAATGATTATCCAGAAATACTCTGCCAGAAACTCCAAATTCTTGTATTTCCTTTAAAAAGACTTGAGGATCAACAACTACACCGGGCCCAATCATGACTCTGGTATTTTTATTTAAAAATCCACTAGGTAGCATTCTAACTTTGTAAGTCTTATTACCATCTTTGATAGTATGCCCTGCATTTGGCCCTGCTCCACCACGAACAACTATTGTTGGATTATCTTTTTTTGCCAAATATGAGATGATTTTTCCTTTTCCTTCGTCACCAAAAAAACCACCTACTACAACAGTTGAGGGCATACAAAAATGCTAGAGTTTTCATATATTTAATTCAACAACAAGTTACGATTAATACCTCATACTACAAATAACAATTGTATTGTCTGAACCAAATTATGCAGGAAATATAATAATAAATCTTGCAAGCCTACCAGATTTTCTTAGGAAGCCCATTCTTAAGAAAAGAATGATGGAATTTTTCTCGATGTCAGAACCTGAAAAATCAGAAATCATCAATAACGCCCTAGACGCTGGACCAACTATACCTTTTCCAAATTTTTCAAAACTGTTCAAGACATGGCTAGAAGTGCTTTGCACAATTTCGGAAGAAAATAGACATGATATGTTTTCAAATTACATCAAACATATAGTTAATTCGCCCCAAAAGATAATTTTGTTTAACCTGGATGGTATTCTTGAGATATTCCTAAGCTTGGAACAAACAAATCAGGAAATTATATCAGCTTCAGTTCAAAATGTGGTTAAGGATTTGGACGATGATTCAAAAAGGAAGTTACTTTTGGTTCTTCCGAAAAGCGCCAGAAGATTTATCGGCTTTTAGGCTGGTCGCTCTTCTGGGTTTCTGTTGTCTTCATTTGTATAATCAACAACATCTCCTTCGGGAGTCAATACGCCGACAAACATCTTCTCATGTTTTTTTAGAAGTTTTCTATGATCCTTCAAAGACATATCTAACCGCAATTCATTGATTACCATAACACGGTTTTCTTTCCACCCATCCCAACATTTAGTACAGCAAGGATATGAAGCTGGGATTGGTTCTAATTCTTCATCATCTGTAATTTCATTCTTACATTTAGTACAGGTTCGGCTCATATTTAGAAAAATTAAGAGCTCTTTTTATTTTTTTTGTATCAATACCAATAATAGGCAACAAGATAAGCAGAAATTATGAAGATTAAATGCCCTAAATGTAAAGAAAAAGCTGAGCTTACTCCTGATTTTTCATTAGTTACTTGCAAAAAATGTGATTTTGAAATGAGCTATGGAGAATACGTTAGATATGTCGCACATGCAGATTCAACATATTCAGATATTCTTAGTGACTATACAGGAAGCACTGAAGGTGAAAAAGCTGGTACGCTAGATGAGTGGGATTAGCTTGTTATGTAATTAATAAAAAAGTAAGAAAACTTGTTCTCAAACCTTATTTAAAACAATTTAGCAGGAAGTATAATTGGAATTTTTACTTGAAATTATTTTAAATTTTCTTGGACTTGCGGTAGGGCTTGTAATTGGTACCATGTCATATGTAGGTTACAAAAATACTGGCAGCCCTACATTATTCAGATTAACAATAGCTTTTTTTGCCATTGGAATTGGCTTTGGAATATTAGCAATAGGATATGTTCTTGATGACTTTAATTTTCAAACAGGAAATATCAATCGTGGAATCTCAATCCTTGGTGTTGCTTCTCAAACAATAGGATATTGGTTCATTGCGTTTTCCCATACTATCAAAACCTTCTTCCCTAAATCAAGATATTTTAGGTCTATAGGAGTACTGCCACTGTTTCTAGTATCATTTGTTTCTGTTGAGTATGTATTACGAGCGGTTTCATTTATTTTGTTAGTATACGGTTCAATCGAAACTATGATATCATATTTGAATGGAAAAAGATCTGCGACCCTTTTTGTTGCTGTAGGTCTTGGCTTGCTAGCACTGGGTGAATTTATTGGATGGTATTCGTTCGTGTTTCCCGAAACTGTAATGTATTCAATCTCAATTTGTATAAAAATCGGAGGGCTGATTTCGTTAGGCCTTCCAATAGCAAAAATGCCATTACGTAAAATTACATTTGATGATAATTCATAGTGGATAACGTTGTGATGACAAAAATGTATAGATGTGTCAATTTCTTTTATCCTCAAGGTATATTGAAAAAAATTCTCGAATTTATCATAATTAATAGGAATAAAGAAATGATATGATACATAGAACCCGAATGGAAGTAATTGGGAATATCTTAACTACAACAAGGGACTATGCTGACAGCGATGAGTGTACGGGCATAACGCATTTAATTAGAAGGGTAAATATTTCCCATGGAAGAATTTCAACAATTCTGAATAATTTAGTGTCACAGGGGCTTTTGGAGCAGGTAAATTCAGAAAGATCTTGCAAGTATAAAATTAGCCCATCAGGAAAAGAATTTCTTTTAGCATACCAAACTTTTAGGGACTTTTCTGAATATTATGGATTAACTATTTAGTTAGAGCTGGGTTCCTAAGATTGTCAAGAACTTGAGAATTTCATGTAATAATGTAGGTATCCAGAAGGCTGTTCAAATAATTAACAAGGGAGGAATTGTAATTTTCCCTACAGATACTGTTTATGGAATAGGATGTGATCCTTACAATCAGAATGGAGTACTTTCATTATATAAAATTAAAAAAAGAGAAAAAACAAAACCATTTCCTGTAATTGGATACTCAAAAAAAGAATTAGAAAAAATTGCTGAATTTAACGATAAGGCAGAAAAAATTGCTGAATTGTTTTGGCCAGGTCCAATCACACTAATTTTAAAAGTAAAAGATGAAAATATTAGGAAGTCTCTGGGACTTGGAAAAAAAATTGCTGTAAGAGTGCCTAATAATCAGTGTGTTCTGTCACTTCTTAAGGAATGTAAGTTACTGGTGGCAACAAGCGCAAACATTTCAGGAACCACATCACTTACTGATCCTAATGATTGTAAAAGAGATCTAAATGGATATGATTTGTTACTTGATGGGGGAATTTTATCAGATGATGGTGAATCAACAATAGTTGAAATTGATAGAAATAAACTCAGGATTGTAAGAAGTGGGAGTATTTCAGAAGAGGAGTTGAAAAAATTATTTTGAATTTAATTGTCACGTGTGGAAGAAACCTAGAATCAGAAGCAAAAAATGAGATTAAGAAAATTATAAATGAACTTGGTGATCAAGAACTTGAAATTCTTGATTCTGGAATGAGGGGTGTTTTGACAGTTAACACAGTTGTAAAACCATCTGAAGTAATAGATTATGTAAAAAATAAGATAAATGAAGAGCCATGGTTTATGCGTTATAGCCTTAGAATAATTCCAATTCAGACTGTAACAGACACAGACATTGATAAAATAAAGCAAAATGTAATTAAATTTAAGGACTGCATTCAAAAAAATGATTCTTTCCGAATTACAGTTGAAAAGAGAGGTTCAACTATCTCAAGCAAGGAGATTATTACAGAGATTGCAAAATCCTTATCCAACAAAGTTTCGTTAGAAAACCCTACTTGGATCATATTGATTGAGGTTCTTGGCAACAAAACTGGGATATCAATTTTAAAAAATGATGCCTTGTTTAGTTTAGAGAAATCTAAGCGTAACCTAGAATAACACAGCAGCTTTTTCTACAAGAATATCTTCTAATGGGTCACTTGATGAAAGTGCAGACATTTGTTTTTTAGATATTTTAAATTGTTTTTTCATAAATGAGTGATTGTTTTTTGAAAGCGGTCTTGGGTTAAGATGTGATATAAGATCAGAATTTAGCTTATCCAAAGTTGATTTTTTACCTATTGCGACTATTACAAAATCATTTTTTGGTTTTCTACCAGCAACTTTAATTGCATAAGATATTTGTGTGGTACAAGCGAGTCTCAATAATATGTCAGTTTCAATTTTTTTTGAAAGTAATGTTTTATTTTTTTTCGCATAAAGAGATAGTGCAAGTATTTTTTTTATGTGGTTTACATCAAGGATAAACCTAGAATTTATTGCCTGTATGGTTAAGTATGGATATTTTTCCCTCAATTTATTTAAAAATTCAATATCAAGTTCCCTGTTAATCACCATATCAAAAATTTCAACATTTGAATTCATTATAGAAAATTGTATTCTAGAAGCAGTCCCTCCATGAATAACTGGAATAATACTGACAACGTCATTATCTTCTAATTTAGTATCTAATCCATCTAATGCAGAAGAATCTATACCGTTTACTGCTATAAGCAAATTTGCTATATCAAATTCTAAAGTATCTTTTGGTTTTCTTTGGATCAAGTGTTTAATCAATTCAGATAATGTCAAAATATTTTTTTCAAATAACATAGTGTCAGTAGAAAATGATTTTTTTGCACCACCCAGCAGTTTCACAGTAATCAACGTAAGTACTCCACACTACCTCAAAATTAATCTTATAATTTCAATATTCAAAAATTAGTCTGTTAAAGCTGTTTTTAGTGCAGATTTTTACGATGATGCTTGAACTGGTGGCGCATCGCCAATTGTATCTAATTTCTTTTCCTCAAGAACCACTTCTTTAGTATTTGCCATACGTTTAGCTTTTTCTATTTTCGCGTTAAATTCATTTTTTATAAATTTCGTAATATAACCAGCCAGCTTATTTTTCAATGATTTAGAAGTAATTATGCATGTATCATTCAGTGCCTGTTTATTTTTAGCGAAATCAACTCCAAATTTTTCTTTATGATCTTGTAAAACTTTTATTGAAAGCATCTTTATTCTGTTCACTAAACCAAGAAATTTACTCGGTATTTTATATCTATAGCATAAGAAATTGTTTAGAATTTTGTTCTAATACATTACATAAATCGTCATAATTCATATGCAAAACCTTAGATGCACAAAAAACAACACTTGGAATAAAGTCTATTTGAGCAATTTTGTTACCAAAACATCTAGAAAATCTTACTGGTCCGTCAGTTTCTACTAGAATTCTATTTTTGTCTGCTTTAGATAGTAAGACTTGTTTGTCCTTCGAGTATGTCATAACTGGACCAAAGGAAACATAATATTCTAAATCCATTGCTTGCTTTAGTTGTTTTTTGTTTCCATCAAACCAATGTAATAAAATTGTAGGAACATTATATGATGGTAGGATTTTGAGTATCTCGGTAAGTGATTTTCTAGAATGGATTGAAACAGGTTTTTTAAATTTTTCCGCATAAGAAAGTTGGGCTCTAAAAACCTGCTCCTGTTTTGACAATTCCTCATCTGAGTTTGAATATGTAGGATCTAACCCAATCTCGCCTATCCCTGAAATTATTTCTTTATTTTTGTTTATTAATTCAAATGCAGGTTGAACATTATCTTGTGCTTTTTCTGGGTGCACACCAATGAAGGGAAAAACCAAGTTGCTCTTTTTTCCAAGTTCAAGAGTTTTTTTTGATGAAGTGTAATCCATAGAAACACAACATGCCTTAATGTGAATTTTTTTCATGGAATTAAGAATTCGAGTGATATCATCCTCATATTCTAAATCAGAGAGATGGATGTGGGCGTCATAAAGCCAGTTCATTACTAGATAAAACCTGAACAACCTAAAATAGTCTGTTTTAATCAGTCTTCTATCAGTATTTTTTTCACTAATGTTTTTTTATTATATATTTATTAAAAAAATTTATGAGATCATCAGAACTGGGGCTCACTGCAATGCATCGTATTTTAAAAAAATCTGGTGCTGAACGTGTTAGTGATGAATCTGCCAATGAGCTTAGGAGGGCTATAGAAGAAATAGCCGAGGCTATTGCCAAAAGTGCGGTAGATATGTCAAACCATGCTGGAAGAAAGACTGTGAAGGCAGAGGACGTTAAACTAGCTTCTAAACAATTTAACAAGTATTAATCTAAAGAGTTAATTGCTGATTTTGTGTTTTTTTTACTGCGGTGAGGTAGTACAGTCCGGTAGTGCGTAGGCCTGCAAAGCCTGAAGTCGAGAGTTCAAATCTCTCCCTCACCTCTTTGATCTTGGTTATTCCATAATTACCTACCACTTCTTAAGGGCGGTAAAAAATCAAAAGCAAAATTGACGTCTAAAGAAGCAACTCTCTTGGATTATAGTGAAGAGGGACTTGCTCTTCTGTATCAACTATCAAATGCACCACTTGAAGGATTTGCAACGCATGCAGTAGATGCTAGCATTAATGAATTTATGAAGGATGCAAAAAACGAAGTAGAAAAAGGACATCTTTACCTATTATGGCATTTAACCAACGTTGAAGAGGTACTGGAAGATGTTGCAGAAAATGCAATAATTGATGGTGCCTATGATTGTGGAATTGATGCATATTTGGTAGATGTTTCAGAAAAAAGAATCAGATTATTTCAATCAAAGTTTGGTGAGGCTCATTCTATTGGAGCAATAGACAAATTTGTCAAAGATGTAGAACGGTTCAAAAAATTAGAACAGTCAAAGATCAGACGAGATGAATTACAGTATCTTTGGAAGCACCTTCATGAGAAAAATATGAAGATCGAGTTGGTCTACGTAACTGATCAAAATATAGACGATTATGAAAGTGGTGAAGTAAAGATTGTAGGCAGAGAACAGATCTATCAAACATTATGGGAACGCATTAAGAAACCAGCCAAAGGTCAAATGGCTACTTTAAAAATTCTAAAATGCCTTGAACATGATAATGCATTATGCTGTGTTGTCTCTGCATTTGACTATGCAGATTTCGTAGAAAGAAATGAACACTATGTATTCGAATCAAATATTAGAAAACATCTTGGTGGGAAAGGATCAATTAACAAAGGAATTACAAAAACACTAGAAGAATATCCCCATAATTTCTTTGAATGGAATAATGGGATTACCATAACTGTGGATAATTACTCGATGAAAAATAATCAACTTGGTCTAGAAGGGGCGCAAATTGTTAACGGTGCACAAACATCTAAGAGTATTCTTGACAGAAAAAAGAAAACAAACAACCTGGACGCGGAAGTTTTGGTTACTATTATCAAAACCAAAGATGAGAAACATCAGAGAAATATCACGAAATATAGAAATTCTCAAAATGCAATTAAAGGCAAGGACTATGTCTCCCTAGAGGATTATCACATAGCGGTGCATCATATGTTAGGCAGAATAGGTTATTTCTATGAACACCAACAGGGCTCTTGGCTCAATCTTCCATCTTCGGAAATGGCTAAATTCAGAGGAGATGAGATTTACAACAAGTATCTTCCTGATAAAAAAGAAAAATGTAGAATCAAAGATGATACTGCAATTGCTTCATTTGTTTCATATTTTGAGCAGAAACCAAATGACGTGTATGGTGGTATAAGCAAATATCTTCCCAAAGGTGCAAAATATGAAACTGTATTTGATGAAGAACTAGAATGTGATTATAGATATTTCCTCTTTCCACATTTAATTCGTGAATATGCTAAAAATGAATTAGGATATGACAGAAGTAACACACAAAACAGATACAAGAAATATGCACAGAATCTTTTTGTTGCAATCACTGCAAGAATAATTCACAAAAATATTATAGGAAAAAATGATGATTTTAAGAATGATATTTCTGAATTAGAAAAGATAATTCAAAATGTTGGACTATTCACAAAAATTCTAAAAGTTAGTGACAAGATAGTAACAAAATTTCTTGAGGATTCCAAGGTGGAGGAAAAGATAGATGAGGCCAACACTGCTCATAACTTCTTTTCAAACCAGGTTTACAGCAAAGATATGTTAGAAGTAATAGATTCAAAAATTAGGCAGGAAGAAGAAGAAATCGATTATATTAAAAAGACAATTTCTGGTCTTTAATCAATCCTCAAGAAAGGCAGATATCCAGCCAAGTAAATTCTTGCAGGAGGTTTACAAGACCAGATATTCTACCTAATAATTCCTAAAAAAAACTTGTATATAACAAAATATATTTCTCAAAAATGATTTATGTTGTTGAGATATGATTTTTATAATCAATTACAAATGTGATAATGAAAATGAAATCAGATGATAAATGTGTGTTATGTAATGTAATAATTAAGACGAATTATGTTCCAATGAAACAGTGGAAAATAGAGGGTAAAATATGTGGCGAATGTTACACAAAAAAAATTTCAGAATTCTATCCCGGTGAACATGTCAGAGTGGATCTATCAGATCGCTAATAACTCATTTATCTGATTTTCTTTCCTTGTTGTATTTGTTAACAGAAAAACAATTCCAAGCAAGCACATCATCCTTTATTTCAGCCTCATCAAGAAATTTGATGTCAGTAACTGTTTTTTTCTTTTTTAACAAGTTTATTTGAAAGGTTTCAAATTTTTTGCAGTCACAATCCTCATAAAGACAACTGTCATCATCTTCACCTTCTTCATGATCCTCCTTGAGATGACCACAGTTACATTTTGCATCATCTTTTACGTCTTCTTTGAATTTTTTTGAATGCGTGCCTAGTCGTAGATATGCACTGCCTTGATGCCCTTTTTTAAAGCGTTCATAGTGAGGTGACTTTGGAAGAACTTTGAAAAAAAATCTATTATTTTTAGTATGACGAGACTCCGCCCCCATTATGAACCAGTAGGTATCACCTGTTTCTACAAATCTAATTTTGATCGAGTGATCGTTCCACCAATGAACCGTTTCTCTCCAAAAAATCTGTGCTTTTTTGAGATCAGGAAATAAGGGGGTTACAGTCATACGTATCTCATAATAACGATAGCCGACTCCAAGAAAATCATCAAACCAACTAACTGGGGAGTCTGAAGACAATATAACAAAATTAAATTAACAATATATGTATCTGATCACATTGTTGAGTTATACTCTTATATCCGAGTAATTCTCAAATATCCTAATGGTAGTCTATCGAACCAGTATACAAATTATGGCTGATCTTTTAGTTGCGACTGATGAGTCCGGACTACAAGGAATCAAAACTACCTCACTGCTCACAAAGGCTAATCTTTCACATTCAAGATTAGAGAAATTTGTAAAAAATTTAACTGGAGCAGGGCTAGTCAACAAAATTGAATATGATGGCAAACATGCATTTGTAATTACACCAAAAGGTAGACAATATCTTGAGCAATACAGAAAATTTGCAGATGTTGCAGAATCTTTTGGATTAGAAATGTAAGATCACTTTTTTCTTCTTCTTCTTTCTCTATTAGCTTTTTCTGTTATTTTCTTTTGTTTATATGAACTATAAACAATAATTACTATTATGCCTCCAATAGAAACATAAAACAGTAGAATAAAGGGCTCTTCCCGAAGTTCTCCCGTTGTTGGTGTGATAAACGCAATTGGTATTCCAATCATCAAAAAACCCATAACTACCAACAGATACTTATCCATGAATATACGTCACCATAAAGCAATATATCTTTTTGATGTTTACATAAATCAGTTGTCAAAAATTCTGGATATAATTGGGTTGATCTTGATTGGCGGAACAGTCTACTCATTTATTGGAATGATGGGATCAGAGCTTAGATGGCCCGTATTTTGGAGTTGTGCTGCGGGTGCGCTCGTTATTATATTATTAAGAAAACGTAAACAAAAAGGACTGAATACTTCCAGAAAAGAATAACAGTTCCTATTAAAAAAGATCTTCAAATAATTAACGGCTGAAAAAATCTACCGACAGATCTATAAGTGATAACATAACGGTAAAACAGGGGAGCATATGTCAGACGAAACAAAAGAATGGTGGAAAGATCTTGGGAAAGATCTTGAAGTAGACATTGAAACCTTAGAAGATTGATTAAAACCAAGAATTTTAAAATATGTTAAATTGGTCGGAGAATCATTTCAATCTTAAATATTTTAACTAATTCCAAACTCTATAAAAGCCTCGAGCGAGATTCGATCTCGCGACCTAACGCTTACGAGGCGTTCGCTCTACCAGGCTGAGCTATCGAGGCACGAAACGATTCTTATCAGAGTTTATAAAAAGCCTTTCTGGGTGTCATACTGTGAAAATATCCATCTCCGGCATTAGGGGTATTTTTGGAAAGGACCTTATGTTAAATGATGTCTTAAAATTTTCAAATAACTTTTCGGTTCTGATAAAATCAAAAAAATGTGTTGTAGGAACTGATACTAGACTGTCAAGAAATATTATTGCAGAAACTGTCAAAGCTGGACTTATGCAGTGCGGGGTTGATATCTATAACCTAGGTGTAGTGCCTACGCCAGTTGTATTCAGAGAATCACGGAAATATGGAGCAGGGATAGTAGTGACAGCATCACATAATCCCACAGAATGGAATGGTTTGAAGATGCTTATTGATGGAAAGGGAATAAATCAAGAACAACTTGATCTAATAACAAATGAACAAGTAACTAACAAATCAAAGATTGGCCTGGAAAATAACATTAATTCTGCTTATGTTGATGAGGCAGCACAAATTATTGGAAAAGTATCTGACAACCCCAAAGTTATTGTGGATGTTGGTGGCGGTTCTGCAAAAAATATTGCTTCATCGTTATTACAAAAAATTGGATGTGATGTGATTACAATTAATAATGATCTTGAAAAAAGTTCCAGAGGACCTGATCCAACATCAGACCCGCTAGATGAACTAGTATCAAAATCTAAAGATGTGGATATAGGATTTGCATTTGATTTGGATGCTGATCGGCTTGTTGTAGTCAAGAATGGAAAAAAACTAAGTAGTGATTCCACTCTAGGTCTAGGCGTAGCAAAAGCACTTGAGCTAGGATGCAAAAATTTTGTTTTAAGCCTAGACACTAGCATATCAATTGAAAAGTACATAAAAAAGAAAGGCGGGACTGTTTTTCGCTCTAAAGTAGGTGAAGTAAATGTAATTGAAAAAATCGTTGAGACACAATCCTGTGCAGGTGGGGAAGGAAGCAGTGGAGGATTTATTTTCCCTGATTTCAATTTTTGTCGTGATGGAATTTTAACTAGCGGTTTAATTGTGTCCTTGATGAGAAAAGATGAATTTAGTGATGTGCTAAATTTGATGGAAAAATATCATCAAATACGGGAAAAAATAGAAGTTGGATTAGAATATCAGGAAAAAGTATTGAAAAACTTGTTTGATATCTTGAAGGAAAAATATAGAAATTTACAAACTCTGGATGGTATTAAAGTGATAGTTGATGAAGATAGCTGGTTCCTAATAAGAAAGTCAAATACAGAAAACATTATTCGAATATCAACAGAATCTAACAGTTTAGAGGATGCTAGAAATATTCATCTACAAACAAAAGAGTTGGTTAAACAAAGTTATGAGCAGATTAAATGAAAAAAAGATAATTGAAATCTTTCAGAGCAGGCTGGGTAACAAGGGTTTTGCTCCGGAAGATGTTGAATTTTTCAAAATTGGAAAAAAATACCATGTTTTAAAAGTTGATACTTTAGTTGAAAGCACCGATGTCCCACCTACAATAAAGCTGGAAGATGTAGCAAGGAAAAGTATAGTTTCATGCATTAGTGATTTTGCAGCAAAAGGAGTAAAGCCTATTTTTGGTATCGTGTCGTTAACCATTCCTAAGAAATATTCAAAATCTAAGATAGAAAATTTAGCAAGAGGATTTTACAAAGCAAGAAAGGAGTTTCACCTAAAAATATTGGGTGGAGATACAAACGAAGGAAAGGAGCTTGTCATAAGTTTCTCTTTATTTGGTATCACAGAAAAAATCGTAAGAAGAAAAGGTGCAAAAATAAATGACATAATAATTACATCTGGACCGTTTGGATACACATCAGCTGGCCTTAACATTTTACTAAAGAATAAAAAACATTCAAAGAAATTTGAAAGTAGAGCAAAAAGAGCTGTCTTTAATCAGGGACCAAGGTTAGAATTTGGGCTAAAAAACAAAAATTACTTCTCATCCTCTATGGATTCTAGTGATGGATTATCTACAACACTGAATGAGATGTCGGACCAAAGCAAAAAAAGATTTGTTGTTAATAAATTACCCACGGAGAGAGATGTCTTTGATTTCGCCAATTCAAACAATTTGGATGTAAATGATTTGGTCTTCAATGGTGGAGAAGAGTATGAAATTGTAGCAACTGTAAATCCATCTAATTTAAAAAAGATCAAAAAATATGCAAAAAAAAATCGAATTAAATTATATGAAATTGGTTATGTTATGAAAGGTAAAGGAGTGTTTTTCCAAAAAAATGGCAAATTAATCAGTGTTAGAGACGAAGGATGGCATCATTTTCAAAAATCCTGATAATAAATCACTGTGAATATGTTTTTTAAACCCATAAGTTGTGAGTAGGCATTGTCTGAAACAGAGACTGTTGTAGAAAAAAAAGAAGAGATTAAGGACTCAGAATCCTCGGCTGATTTTGATGAATCTGCTCAAAAATCTAAAGCAGTGACTGAAACTGTAGAAGAAGTAAAAACAGAAACGAAAAAGGAAGCCAAAGAAAAATGGGGAATTGCGCACATTTACTCCAGTTTTAATAACACGATTATTCATGTCACTGATCTTACTGGCGGTGAGACAGCGGCGATAAGCTCTGGCGGTTGTCACGTAAATGCTGATAGATATGAATCATCTCCATTTGCAGCAATGAAAGCAGCCAATGCCGTAGTAGAAACTATTAAGACAAAAGGTTTTACGGGCTTGCACATCAGAGTGAGAGCAGTAGGCGGTGTTGGTTCTAGGGTTCCAGGACCAGGTGCCCAAGCATCAATTAGAGCACTAGCTAGAGGTGGATTTAAAATTGGGCGGATTGATGATGTTACACCAATTCCGCATGATACCACAAGAAAGAAAGGCGGTAAACGTGGACGAAGAGTTTAGTCCTTTGTCGGCTTAACTTTAACATTACAACCATGTGATTCAAAATAACTGGATAGAAAGTTTGCAAATTTTCCATGTTGTTTATCACCCTTGGATCTTTTAATCAAGTCCGTAAACTTGTCTTGAATTCCAAAATATAGTTCCTGATCTATAATTATTGAAAAAAATGTCCATCCAAAATGTGAAACTGGTTCTCCAAACTTGAATCCTTTATCAATATTGCAAAGAGCAGCAACCTTGTTCATTACAACCTCCATTAGTTGCAAATCTTTATCATATTTGGTTGTACTTAATTCAAAAACTGGCATCTAATCACTTTTTGTTGAAGGCGATTTTATTCTTAGTTTATCAGAAATAGAGACAAACTTCCCATCCTTTTCAACACTGATTTTAGTTTTCATTCTTACATTAATTCCTATACTTCTGAATAACGCAAAAAGTTGGCCTCCATCTAGAACTTCTTTGATATCACCAGATGAGATTAGCTCAGCAAGTTTTTGTATAATAATTTGAGTTTCCTTTGGAAATTGATATTCAGCGTTTTGTAATACTTCCAAACCTCTGTAACCTAAGCGCTTAACAACAATCTCACGGTGAGTTGGTTGGTTTTTTTTCTCTTCTTCTTGTGAAGATTGGAGTTCTTTTTGCTGCCTTTGAGAAGAAAGGTTTTTTTCCATTTCAGCCAAGCGTTTAGCCTTAAGCTTTTCTAGCTCATTATCTTCCTGGCTCATCCTTTGATTACACCTATGGGAACTAATTTTGCAACCTTTGTAGCAATTCCAAGTTCGTGTGAAACATTAACCACTGCATCAACATCCTTGTATGCTTCTGGTGTTTCCTCTACGACACCATCACGCGTTAACGATTTTAGAAAAATTCCTTTATCACTAAGAGATTTTTTAACTTCAGATTCAGTGAAGTCTCTCCTTGCTTTTGTGCGAGACATCATTCTACCTGCACCGTGTGCGGTGGAACCAAAAGTTGTATTCATGGAGTTTTCTTGCCCTAAAAGTATCCAACTTCCTGTTCCCATAGAACCAGGTACTAAAACCGGCTGACCAAGATCACGATACTTTGAAGGTACATCATCCATATTTGCGGGAAATGCTCTGGTAGCTCCCTTCCTATGGACCACAACTGACTTTAACTTTCCATCAATTTTGTGTTTTTCTACTTTTGCTATGTTATGTGCCACATCATAAACAAGTTTCATATCTAAATCAGACTCTGATTGTTTGAAAACCCTTTCGAAAGATTTTCTCGTCCAATGAGAAATCATTTGTCTATTACTCCAAGCAAAATTTAGTGCCGCAAACATTGCAGCCCTGTATGATTCACCTTCCTCCGATTTGTTTGGAACGCATGCAAGCTCTCTGTCTGCCAGGTGAATGTCATATTTCTTTTGTGCCTGTTCTGAAATTCTAAGATAATCACTACACACTTGATGGCCAAATCCTCGTGAACCACAGTGAATCAATATGGTGACACTATCTTTCTCAATTCCCATTGCCTTTGCTGCCTTTTCATCATGAATCTCTGCAACTTTTTGTACTTCAAGAAAATGATTTCCTGACCCAAGACTGCCCAACTGTGGCGCACCTCTTTTTCTAGCACGCTCAGAAACCTTGTTAGGATCAGCGTTTGCTATCTGTCCACTTTCTTCACATACGTCTGCGTCATCACTTGTACCATATCCATGATCAATTGCCCAAGCTACTCCCCTAACCAAAACTTCATCTAGCTCTGATGGATTTAGCCGAATAGCTCCTTTAGATCCAACACCTGAAGGAATTGATTTGAAAAGATCATTAACAAGATCTTTGAGCTTGGGTCTAACGTCACCTTCTGTTAAATTAGTTCTAAGAAGCCTAACACCACAATTGATATCATAACCCACACCACCTGGACTGATCATTCCCTCTTCTGCATCCATTGCAGCAACTCCTCCAACAGGAAATCCATAGCCTTCATGACCATCAGGTAATACTATTGCATGTTCTTGAATTCCGGGAATGGTAGATACGTTTACAGCTTGTTTGATTGTTCTGTCGGTCATCATTTTGGCTAATAGCTTTTCGTCTGCATAAATTGTGACAGGTACTCTCATTCCCTTAGAAGAATCAGCATCTATCTGATATCTCATATTCCCAACTTTTTTAGGTGTAAGACTAGACATGTAAATTTGAACCATCGTTTGATAATTTAAATCATAATTAGATTAAAATGAAATGAAATTATTGAAGAGTTGTGAAAACTGCCATAGTTTTAGGAGGCTCAAGAGGAATTGGAAAAGCAATTGCTGATTCTCTAAAATCAATTGGCTGTGATGTAATCGCTACCTCAAAAAGCGAATTGGATACATCAAATTTAGAAAATGTTTCAAGTTTTGCCGAAAAACATAATCAAGTTGATATTTTAGTACTAAACACTGGAGGACCTGAACCAAAAGAATTTTTTTCCGTGACTGAAGAAGATTGGAATCGTTATCACAACCAATTGTTTCTAGGTTTTTGCTTACTCTTACAAAAGATCAAGATCAATGATGATGGATACATATTTCTTATATCTTCTAATGTGATAAAGGAACCAAATCCAAAGTTAGTCATTTCAAGCGCTTATCGTTCTGCTTTTTCTAGTGTATTTAAAATTCTTAGCAAAGAGTTTGCAAGTAAACAAATCAGTTGCATCAACATAGCCCCAGGGCCAATCAACACAGACAGAACTAAAGAATTGATTGATGATGTTGAAGCGTTTGCTAAAACCCTCCCAATGAAAAGACTAGGAAAACCACAGGAAATTGGAGACTTTGTAAAGTCCATTGTTGAGCATGACATCAAATATCTTTCTGGCGCAGTAATCAATTTTGACGGTGCAAACTCAAATTTTGTTTTCTAACAAGACATAGATTTATTTCCAGAACAAACTGACAGTAATTGTGTCCATTTTACCTATAGATACTGGTCGCTACGGTACAAAGGAAATGCTGGAAATTTTTAAAGAACAGAAAAAGATTGATTATCAATTAGACATTGAAGCTGCTGCTGCATTATCACAAGGCGAAATTGGATTAATTTCTACTTCCATTGCAAAAGATATAGCCAAAGTATCAAAATCTGGTAAGATAACAGCTAAGAGAATAAAACATCTGGAATCTAAAAGTGATCACGATACTGCCGCGTTGGTGGAAGCATTAGCGGAAAAATGTAAGAAAGAATCAAGACCATGGATTCATTATGGTTTGACATCGAATGACCTAGTAGATACAAGCAACTCAATGCAAATGAGAGATGCAATTAAGATTATTCAGCCAAAGGTTTCAAAACTATCATTACTACTTTCAAAAAATGCTATAAAATACAACAATCTACCTGCTGTTGGAAGAACACATGGCCAACATGCAAGTATCATTTCATTTGGATTAAAATTTGCAAACTGGGCTGCAGAAATGTCAACTCACCTTGAAAGATTATACGAAATAAAGAAACGTGTTCTAATCTGCAAGACGATGGGAGTGGTTGGTACCGGATCCCTAATGGGAAAAAATGCCATAAGGGTGCAGGAACGTGTAGCCAAAAAACTTGGACTTTATCCTGCAAAGGTAACTACACAGATCGTTCCAAGAGAAAGATATGCCGAATACATATTTCAGATGGCACTGCTTGGAGCAACCTTAGAAAAGATTGCTGTGGAGATTAGGAATCTACAGCGAACAGAGATTGCCGAAGTTTCAGAACATTTCAAGAAGGGTCAGATGGGAAGCAGTGCTGTACCTACAAAAAGAAACCCAATCAAAAGCGAAAGAATATCATCTTTATCAAAACTTCTAAGAAGTCAAATCAGTATATCGTTTGAGAACATTCCGCTATGGCATGAGAGAGACCTATCAAACTCTGCCAATGAAAGATTCACCCTTCCAATGACATCGATTCTGTTGGATGAGATGATAGAAACAATGATCAAAATAATTGAGAATCTTCAAGTAGATACAAAACGAGTACAGGAAAATCTTCACATAACAAAAGGACAAATCTTTGCCGAGTTTGTTTTGGAAGCACTGATCAAAAAGGGCGTGCCTAGGTTTGAGGCATATAGAGACGTTCAAAGGGTTGCTTTTGACGCACATAAAAAAGGAATTGATTACATTGATGCAATAAAAAATGATAAAAAAATTTCGTCCAACCTTTCGAATAAGGAGATAGAATCAATATTTGTACCGGAAAAACACTTGGGCGCATCACTTGCAATAATTGATAACGTGCATATCCACGTAAAAGCAAACGTTAAGAAGTTTTCCTAGATTTTAACAACGACTTGTGTATCTGAGAACCATACTGCAATGCCTTTTTCCGTTTTTGTGCAGCAACTTCTGGTACTCCATAATCCATCGCTAACTCGCGAACGGGATGCTTCCTCTGCATATCATCTGGACCATGGATCTTTTCAGAAATTGGAATTTTTTTCGCATACTCTATGAAATTTGGTGATAGGAAAGGCTGAATCATTCTAACATCAAACTCTGCAGTAACTTGATTGATTGCAACCATCATCTCTCCTTCGTTTTTTAATTTCTCAATCATCATCTTTGTAACTTCATCCTCTCCTTTTTCAATTGCCTCACGATACGAATTATACCCACAAAACAACTCGTCAATCCCATTTGCAGTAACAACTGTCTTTAGATCATTCTTTTGCGCAAGTTCTGCAACATAATAGAACGCAATTGAGTTTTCATTCCAGGAAAGATTGTCTGTTTTGATTGTCTGGTTGATTTTCTGACTAACCTCCTTGAATTTTTCAGGATCAATTTCTGAAACACTATGTGGAAAACTGAGTATTTGATTTACTTCCTTGGCAAAATTGATGTCGTGGGAATCTTGAAACCCAATTGTTAAGAGATGTATGTCATATCCCATATCTTTGACAAGTTTTGCCAGCAAAGTGCTATCTACACCACCTGAAAATGCAACTCCAATCTTCTTATCTGTGACAGCATTTTTTATTGCGTCCTGCATTTCAGTAAGTAATTGCTTATTCATAATTGCAATCAAGTAATCTAGATAATTTATTAATTAACCATACTATGTTTCTGCATGGGATTAACAAAACTGTCAGATGAGCAGATTCAAACAGCACTTCAAGACTTGGAAGGCTGGTCAGTCGTAGAAGGTAAACTCCACAAAGAATTCCAATTTTCTGACTTCAATGAGGCATTTGGCTTTATGGCTAGGGCGTCCATGCATATTGAAAAAATGAACCACCATCCAGAATGGTTCAATGTATACAACAAGCTGGTTGTTGATTTAATGACGCATGATGCCTCAGGCATCACTGAAAACGATACTAAATTAGCAAAGATTCTCAACTCGCTTTAGATATGGAACCAAAAATTCAGGAAAAAGTATGGGACCCCAAGATAGAATCAGATATTAGAAAAAAATGGGAGAATTCCAAACTTTATGAATTCCATGCTGACACTGATGGGTACACAATAGATACTCCTCCGCCATATCCTTCTGGCAGACCGTGGCACATTGGAGCTGCAGCACACTATGCCCAAATTGATATGATTGCTAGAACTGCACGCATGAACGGGAAGAACGTTTACTTTCCAATGGGAATTGACCGAAATGGTCTGCCTGTAGAGCTGTACACTGAAAAAAAACACGGCATAAGAATGCGGGAAACTGAAAGGGGAAAGTTTCTTGACCTGTGCAAGNNNNTTCAGATTATGAAAAATCTAGGGCTCAGCTGTGATTTTGATAACTATTACAGAACAGACTCTGAGGAGTACCGAGCACTAACACAATCCACATTCATAGAACTATGGAAAAATGACTCGATTTACCTAGCAAATAGGCCGAACAACTATGACTGGGTAACGGGAACAACAATAGCAGATGCAGAGATAGTCTACGAGGAACTCCCAACAAAGCTAGTTCATATGAAATTCAAGACAGAGGATGGAAAGGAAGTCATAATCGCCAGTACACGACCTGAACTTCTATGTGCTTGTAAAACCATAATTGTAAACCCAGATGACGAAAGATATTCTGAACTGGTTGGGAAAAAAATCACTGTGCCAATATCAAATCAGGAAGTTGTGATTCAAACTCACCACTCTGCACAGATGGAATTTGGTTCTGGAGCAGTTATGGTTTGTAGCTATGGTGACCAGAACGACGTTGCGCTGTTTCGGGAATTAAATCTGGAGGAAGTTGTTGCAATTGGGCAGGACGGAAGACTAACCGAAGCTGCTGGCGCTTATGCTGGTCTCAAGCCAAAGCAAGCACGAACAAAGATCATTGAAGATTTGGAAAGCGGTGGATTTGTTGAAAAGATTGAGGAGATTTCCCATCGTACGCCGGTCTCGGAGCGAAGCAAGACTCCAATTGAAATAATTCCCATGGAGGAATATTACCTAAAACAAAAGGAATCTGTAGGAAAGATGAAGGATTTGGGAACACAAATCAAGTTTTACCCAGAGATGCACAGGCAAATTCTAACAAACTGGCTTGACTCGATTAAGATTGACTGGCCAATTTCTCGGAGACGGTTTTACGGAACGGAGATTCCAATCTGGTATTG